>Ga0210059_1005170_pt1 | contig 20978 bp, 11 predicted proteins | sample Ectturendosymbi2_FD_188042 | JGI IMG/M metagenome (GOLD analysis project Ga0210059, IMG submission 188042) | Ecteinascidia turbinata endosymbiont from Florida, USA - Sample 2 (SPAdes) (version 2) | ecosystem: Host-associated > Tunicates > Ascidians > Unclassified | place: Key West, Florida...
CACTTTTTGTTTTTTTTCTGTTTTGCTTTGTTTTCTTTTGTACCTCATTAATAAGTTTTTGTAACTTTTTTACTTTTTATATTACTATTTTTTAATTTCTTTGTATTGCTAAAAATACTCTAACCACGCCAATTTCCTTCACTTAAATTCGATCCACTCATCTATGTACATAGGCATGCGCTTTCACCTGTACATTTTTTTCACCATGTTCTGCTTTTATTCGTTTTCTCTTTTCTTTTCATTGTGCTTATTTGATCTACAGCTGTTGTTTCTCAACACTTGTCGAAAAGTGATAAACGGGATTGGTTGACCAGATGACCGCCACGGTCTTTCGCCAATCCTATATGACACAGCGCCCGCCTTTTATTTACACCCCGATCAACTATTATGCCATTGTGTTTTCATTTGCTCTAATTTTCGCTAATGGTTGGCTTACTGCATGCGATGGCTTTTATGGTGCCTCTGCTTATTGGCTGAGTCTGCTTGTTGGCTGAGACAGCTACGGAGGGGCCTGAGACAGAAGGACAGGCCCGTAACCAGCTTGAGACACCAATGGGGTGAAGAGTTTTCTGAGAGGGGCACAATTTTTCTAACTATGTCCAACAGTTTTTAAGTTTGTCCTGAACATTTTTCCAGGACAAAAATTTTTCTAAGGGGGCCTTCGCCCCATGCTATCCCCCTATTTACGGGTCTGCTGAAGGAAGATTTAGTGTTTGTTACAAACACACTCGGAATAATGCAGCAAAATTAATCCCGCCCGGCGATAAAACTGGCTTGGCCTAAAGGATTTGGTAAGAAGTGTGATGTATTTTAAAGTGAATTGCTGTCAGTGGATTTTCTTTATATGATGTATTATTAATATTAGCAGTAATTATTGTTGAACTTGAAGGTTTGCCTACTTTGTCGAAAGACATTCACGTTTACTGTCCCAGTGTGTCCATTTAACTGAATATTCCTTTACATCTTTTCATTTTCAAACAAACCTTTAAATAAAAACTCTATCAAATAAACCAAGAGTTTTAAACTAAGAGATACTTCAAATGAAATTTGTTTGGAAACATGCCGGTTCACAATACAATCTGATCTAACATCAGTAGCCCTTGAACGTTGCGCATATGTGTAAGATAATAACTGAAAAGTTTAAAATTAACATTTTTAGTGACATGGTGGTTTGTTGTTGGCGCTTTAAAACTACAGTGGTCTTGTAGAGCCACGACTGGTAAGCGTTTTGCAACGTGGTCCTCACGTTGTGCTTCAAAGCATGGGAGCAATTTGGTGGGGGACACGAGGGACGTGCCCCTCCACTTTTTTCAGATGGGGGGCATAATATGCCATGTCCGCCCATTTTTCTCTTTCGGTTTTGTATTTGGAGAGGTTTCAAAAATAAAAGTGATGTTTGTCACGTTTTGTGTGAAGAGCTTTCCATGTTAAATGGTAGGCCATACATAGCCAAGTTGATGTTGAAACAGAGTTTGGTGTGGTATCACTGATTCTGTTAGTTTATAAATTTTAGCTTCAATAAAATAATTTGTAGCATTTTTCAGGTTTCTAGAGACCGTGAAAGATGTTTAACTGCTTCTGTCCGACATTTTCCCCTGCGTGGTATGGTGTTAGAAAGGTTATTTTCTTGTAACAGTGAGAGTATTACAGCTGCACATGTGAGAGACCACAGCACAGCCATGATTTGTTCCGTGCAGAAATGTAACTGGCTTTGCTGTAACGTTGGTGTTGATTTTGTGATGGCTGGTATTAGCAATTAAAGTAGAACAGATAACGAATATCATCAACAGTTGGTTGTCACGTATTCAGAAACAGACAGTGTATCATTTGATGATGCTAGTGATATAATGTTAGAAAGTTAGATTTTCAGGCAAATCTCTGCGATGCTTTTGCCGAAGACGAAAAGCAGCACTATTGTGGAGACTTAGTTTTGGGATAGGGAGTTCAGCAAAATATTGTTTTCAAACATTAGTGAACAGGATTTCAATCAAAACGTTGGAGAAGTAGCCTACAGAATTTACCTAGCTGAATAATGACCTATAGCTCAAAATGTAAGGCCTTGACTCGGAAATAAGGATAAAATATACATTTATCCTAACTTCTTGTAATGTTGCAACAATGGTGACCAACAAATCCAAAAAATATTTTTTCGTTGACTCTTACACTTTGTGCTTGTCCTGAATGCATTGGTTCGTAAGTCATCTGACTTACTTGAGTTAAACCAAACCCACAATGCAGCAATGTTTTCATCCAAGTGCGAAACATTTGCTTTACAGATACATCACACCTAATTGTGTTGGACATCATTTTCGTGTTGAAGGTGAAACTTGGAACTTTTTTGCCAATTCACCGTTGTGCACTTTGATTTAATCTGAAATATATTTTTGTGTCGTTATGCAAGTAGAACTCTTAGAATGAAACTTTTGACATGGTGCAGAAGTTTGTCCAAATATTTCGGGCCTGCATAAAAAAACTTTTTTATAACATTAGGAGTAACGACTTTTTTCTTTCGTGACGTAGATTTGTTGTGCCCCAATATCTTTCGCACCCCCAAAAATTAGCCCGCTGAGCTAAGTTGGTCAGCATTTTTTAGCCCCATAACCCTTTTAGGGTCGTTACCTTAAGGTGAGTACATTTTTCATTGATGATTCATCTATTTCGAGTAGCGTTTCTTGGGCAGTGACACCTGGCGGGGCCCATCCATCTCCAGGCCTGTTGCATTGCCCGTAGTTCTTCTGCACACCGTGCGCCTGGAAAGAAGGCTGCAGTGCCAATTTCAAGGTCTTGGTAAGACCCGGCCGAACTCTCGACGTACCAACGCCGAGGCGGACGCGCTTACCTCTAGACCACGGGCTGGTCGGTCAGCTTTACACAAACGAAATTAGTGCACGACTGCCTGGGACTATCGAGATTGCATTAACAAATACCGAAACATGAACTTTCGCTGCTGGAGCCATTTTCAATGAATTTTTAGCCGGAATCAAACAAATGCATGAACGGAAGATATTGTAATTTGAATGTGACTTCAGTTCATTTCCCAATAACGTATTTCGACCAAACGCTACTCATTAATGTTTAATGATCATCGCAGTGGAATGCAGTTGTTGTTTTGCAGTGTTGGCAAATTATAGTGCTCTATATTGCTCAAAAGTACATTGCAACGCACACAGATATCAGGTACTTAACCAGCGATTGGCATTGCTGTAATGAAAATACGCTACGCGCGAAAATATTTTTAAAAATACATTCAAATAAAAGTTTAGTAGAACGCATTCATTGTAAGGCGCGCACTCACATTTACACACGGGTGTAGGAAGAAATTGAAGCACACTCAAATAGCATTCTAGCCTTTGAACAATGGAAATTTCACATTTACTGCTTCAACCAAAATACAGGGCAGATCCAGTGGCGTCACCGACGGGGTCAGGGGCGCGGGCCTGGCCAGCTAAACGTACAAAATGGACACCATTTAGCATATTTTTCGGCATTTAGTATTCTTTTGGTGTACAGCACTATGCTGTTATTTTGTTTTTTTTCGGAGTGGTTTCCGTTGATTGTGGGCCATGGAATAGACATCAACTCCCGGGTTCATTTCTCAACTTTTTTCAGAGTATTAGCTAGTGGGCCCACTCTACCCAAGTTTTCCCGAGGCTCAAACCTCTTTTACGCCACTGGATCGGGTCGATCAATATAAAAGTAATTTTAACAATAATCTCGATGAAAGTCCAACGTTGAACTCACCACCATTCGCACGTCCTCGCTCACGCTCAGCGGCAACGGGGTTGCACAATATCATTTAACACAAAGTGCTAAAACGCTTCCACCCGACCAACTGCACTTGGTCTCAACCAAACTTCCTTAGCGTTTCAAGAAGCAAAATTTCTTCCTATGTGTGAGCTGCTGCCAGACACGTACAGCGCATTTACCAAAGTGGGAGTAGAGTTTACATAGTGGCGTCAGCAACCAGTATTCGATCGACATCATACTTACATGACATTGATAAAACAGAACTGAACACCACTTCAACACACATTTCACTTCGTTATCAACAGCCATTTCCTCATTACTGCCTGCTACAAAGGTATCGGGAGCTAAGAAGTTGCCAAACGACTGAAAAGCAAATTACAAAAAGACATCCACGCGACAGTAGCGACTGCGTCTAGTTTCCAGATACTCTGAAACGCCACGACATAATGACCAGCATCCTTACGATGACGTAATCTCACTCACCCCAGTGCTCTTCGACAAAGCACAGCGATTGAACCGCAAGCCGGCAATGGCGTGCTGGGAAATACCTTTTATCGAAAAGAAGGTAGTCTATAACGGCTCTGTCAGAAATACAATGAAATTTCTCGCACGCAATAAATAACCAGATACCGATTCAATGCCGAACATCGCTGAGGGCTGATTACGTCACGCGCGACAAGCAACAAACACAGTCTTAAAAAATTGCAGTCACAATGAAGTGCATTTCAAGCGGAAGAGCTTTCTGACTTCTGCCGTGGAAGGTCACGTGACTTCCATCTCAGAGTTGGTGCTTCGATATGAAGCGCGTTTGGTCGAGCCTCACAACCAAAGGGTTCCATGCAGTAACAGAAAAAACATTCTCAAACATGTTCGTTTACCCACCCATTTTGATCTATTGAGCTGAACTAAAAACTGTACGTATGAAACGGCCGCATGATGTACGAGTTCGAGAAAAAATTCTGTGCAGTCTATGCTGCGTTTCATATTTTGGAAGCCATAATGTAGCGAACCCAGACAGAATGGGAAGTTAAGCGTCATTGAATTGCGCAACATGCAGCTCAGTCTTCCAGTCAGGGGCGGGTCCAGGAGGGGGCGGTTACCCCCCTAAAACCTACGAAAGTAACTTTATTCACCATAATTTTTTACAATTCAGAAAACAGCATTAGCTATATAAGGTTATTTTGTCGTCCATTGCTTTGTCACAGCAGTGTTGTGAAGCACACTTCATTTCTCTTCACAGTAGTGAACCCGTAATGAGACTTCACTGCCAAATATTACTGAAATCGCTCCCCCCCCTAGCCTTACTGGCTGGATCCGGCCTGCTCACGTTAACTGCAAAAACGTTAGTTCGTACCAAATTAAGATACAAGTTTTTATGACATTATATTAGTAATTCTACCAGGTTGACAAAAGCTTATACAACATACATCGTTTGCTTTCTGTAAGACATATTTAAATAAACCCTTACTGGAATTGAAAGCAGGTGTGAAACCACTTTTCAGTTATTATTCAAGGACGTGGTAAACCACACATAATAAACTACACTTGTTTCATGGCGACGTTCGTGCACAGCAGAGGTTGCCAACTTGTCTTCGACTGGGTCGACTAGAAAATTTCTTGCTAACTCGCGATCGACCAGTTGGTAATAAAGTTACAAGTACAAAATGCCGAAGTTGAGTAACGCACGTGTAAATACAGTGCAGCAAGGTCTTGGTAAGTGATGCACAGATAGAAGGCAAAGCGTCTGTTACGCCTAAATCATGACTGTCACGCAATAATAAGAAAACATATTACAACACCTTCGCGGCATCTGCTTTTCTAGCCTATGGTCAGCCATCGCAAGAGGCACCAAAGAATATACAGTAGGCCTTAGGCCTACATTACCAACCAACTGATGGATAATTTTTATGTACTTTCCGGAATATTGATTGAAAAGTGTTCTTTTTAGGTATCTTGTCAATCCAATGCAAAATCAAGCGCGATCGACCAACTTAGACGCGGCGATCGACTTGTTGGTCACCTCTGGTGCATGGGTTTGTTTTGATCTTACACACGTTCTTGCAAACTCAACATTATAACACTTTAACAAAATAGATATCTGAACATCTTTTCCACAAATATAAATTATTCATTTACAAATCCAATTCCTTTTATTCTTTAAGCCTACTCGTCTGAATCGGAGGAGTCGGCTACAGAACCGAACTGCAGTGGATGGCTCGCGTCCGTCTGCATTTCATCATTTCGTGCAGCATTGGGATCGTTGATGATTTTGAAACAAACGTCGCATACTCGCAAAGGCTTCGAAGACTGATGTTCGATTAACGCTTTGTGACTTGAACATGCATTGCAAACTACATATCCACATTTACGACAGTGATGACGTCTCTGAAGGGCTGAAAATTTAGTTTTGCGACAACGCATGCAGTCTTCTGCTTCCGCATCCGGCACCCACGTCGGGGCATTCTCCGAAATAACGCCGCCCAATCCTGTGACAATTTCAGCAGATCACGGACGAAACGTATATTAAAGTAGTCATTTGATAAAGCAGAAACACAACCTGAAGGCGTACCTTTACTTTGATGACCGCCCATGGGCTTCGGAACGGGGGCCTTGGGCCCCTGGATTTTGAAAATTTCAGCAATAAAGTTTTTTTTCTTAATTTCGAGTGGGAAAATCAAAATTTTACCACTTTTGGCCCCCCCTGGAAAAAATCCTTCCGACGCCCATGTGCCCGACGACATTATTACATAACCCAAGAAACTACCATAAGACGTAAACAGCATTGGAACGTGCAATTGTATTAAATTAAATTAAAACAAGCAATCCACGCTAATGGTTGTCGTACGATCGCATTCCAGGAACAGACCGGGAGCAACGCAACATTAAAATCTTTACCAACTGAATTTGCAATCTCCCTCTAGGTTTTCACTCAAAGGCTTACGTCTCACTTTCGCAGTTTCAATCACACAAGTTCATGTTTAAACGATGACCTGACATTTCAGTATAATTTTGTAAACGTTAGAAATCTATTCCTTTACGACTTCCCAACTTGTGGAGACAAATCGAATGGTGGACACGTTTTTTTCAAAAAGGTCACGAGTCCACAATGGAATGTTGGATTGATGTAATGTTGTGCCAAGTGCTACAGATTAGTGAATGTTAAAAAAGTGTCTGTAACCATGTTGTTCTATCTTGAAACTCGCCATTAATTGTTCTGTTCTGTCTGTGTTTTTCAAGCTGCATTGTGCAGACCGTGTGTTTGTACTGTATGACTTGTGTCTGTTACAAAATTTACCAAGAAATACATTTGATTTTACAACTTCAAAGGGAAATCACTGAAGGGGGGCATGGTGGACAAAAAGTTAAGAACCACTAATGTAAAAGTATTTATGCAAATTTCAATCCAAACATTCATTAATCTTTCAACATTAAAGTTTGTCTGTCACAATGGAATATTTCAATAGGCGATAGTATCTTTTCAAATGACAAAGTGCACTAAAGGTACACTCTGCCTCACAGGTAGTACATGGCAATGCGAGATAATGAGCAGCAAAAACGTTAAACTCGGAAATAAATTAGTTTAAATTCGTTTTTCCGCAATATGTTTCAAAATAGTGCGCAGTGAACCTGTTTAAATCATTGTTGGCCAAAAATAGCTGATTTTGCTGTCCAACTGTTCCTCGTAAGTCACATTCAGCAAAAATCGTGCTTCTCGAAGCTGTGTTGCAATTTTAAATCTGCAATTCCATATCTACTGGAAACGTTTCACCTACGCTTCAGAATGATGTTTTTGTTCTTGTTAACAAAGAACTGTTCCATTCAAAAATTACAAATCAGCAGAAGTCCCACACTCTTGCCCAGAATTGCAGGTGTGCACACCCACACTTGGCAACTATGCTTCCACTACTACATGTGATTGACAATAGTGCTCCTTGCTTCTTACAGAGATTTGCAACAAGTGAAGATGGACATGAAAAACACAAAGCAGAAAAAAAAAAACATAAGTCCTGGAAGATGAACTTTTTGATGCATAAAAGGTGAAAATGAAACAATAATTTGAAAAGCTTGCAGCATAGCATTGGTTACAATTAACACCACATAATTTTAACACTTTTCACTACAAACTGTTCTTGAATGACAAAAGAAACCAGAAAGGAATCCCAGCTGACAACATAAATCTAGCCAAGACCACTAAAACATTTTCATAAACTGTGACAAAAAACCTGATATCCCTGACAGACATGAAACAAAACAACTTCGTATCATTCAACAACTGGCCGCAAACAGAAACAAGAGGCAGACGGTTAATACTTGTTCAACAGCTAGTGAAACTAAAATGCAGATACAAGAAAAGGCATGTTGGAGACACGAAGAGTACCGGAGAGAATCAAGAAGTGTAGATGTGGCAAAATCAATAACTCCATTTTTAAGGTCCCTCAGAAATCAGTGGCACTATTTGTCACACGCCTGGAGAGCCCTCCTAGTGCTCAAATAATGAAGGTGTGGCCTAAAAACATTTTTGTGTATGTAAAAGGGAACCTACAACCAACACATCACCATCATTAAGAATTTCTTGTGGATTCAGTACTTCCAGTATTCCTTGAGTCTCGTTGCTGATTACAATTGGGTGATGCATTTGACAAGCTGGAAAAAGCATTTTTCTTTTTATGCCAGTGTCTTGGAGCTGGAAAAGGCATCATGTCAAACAGTGTATTATTTTTTAGTGCCATTGGCATTACAATCGTTGATTTATGTCAGTTCAGTCCTAAGGACAAAGGAAAGAGGTTGATTGATTGCAGTGCAGGTATGCACGGTCAACACAGCCTTAAGCAGTCTTGTTACAGGAATTGGGAATATCAAAACCTGCTAAGAATTCCACAAACAAAAATTGACTTTGCTTTGTCATACATTCACATAATCTGACGTTGAAGTGAGTGCTTCAAAATAGCTACTGCTACAGCCAAAACAAGTGACCACAGAAGTGTTATAACTGTTTTTGCCTTTGCTGTTATGACACTTAGTATAGAGGTAGAAGTTGGCTAGTACTTGCGTCAATGTCTATTGTAAATTCTAGGTGAATGCAGAAACTACTTCCAAATTAGGAGACTCACAGTGAGGTTGACTTGTGATAAAACCTATAAAATTTTGCAATTTCTTCTCTGGAGACCAAAAAAAAAGTGAAGCAAAAAGGATCTCTGACATTTCAATACCACCCCATATGTATTTGAGTACACAAATCTGGCCATAATGTTCTTTTACCTTACTTACATTTACAAACCTGCAAACAATATTTTGCAACCTTAACATTTTCACGTCTAGCTGCTTTTGAGGATTCTCACGCCAAAACAACCGGATCGCACGTGGCTTTGCGTGCGTGTAACTTGGGCGCTGAAAGTGGTAGGGAGCTGTTTAAAGGCTCAAAAGACACAGCGCAAGTCTTCTAGTTTGCACTCAAAAAAAATGTTTTTGCTTGGGGGGTGCAGATTTTTTGTGAGTGACGTCATAAGAGGAGGACTTTTAGGCCACCTTGGCCCACTTTCCTTGGCCCTGAGCCCAAACCATTTGATGGCAGCATTTCACTGATGTTTTTACTGGAAACTAGGCTACAATCCGAGTCTTTTGATACTTTGGATGACCTGCTGTGGTTTCAGGTTCAACAGTTATGATCTAAACCAACGGTGCACAACCTGCAGCCATGGCCTTCAATAAGGAATTTTGCGGCCGTCCACATGTACTTTCAAATATAAGATTTGGCAGCTGTGCTGGTGTATATTGAAGCAAAACAAACGCAAGGCAAGAAAATCTGTCGACACGATGCGCAACAAGCTGGATGGTGATGTTTCTTTTAATAAATTCATTAAAATGTTTGACATTTTATTATCCTTTTAGGCACAAGTAAATGACATATACTGGATAACCTATTCTTTAATTAATACTTTGACGTCCGGGTTAATTCAAGCGGTTCGCAAAAAAACAGCTGATTCGCCCGTGGCTTTGCGCGGGAATATCTCCACTCCTGCACGGATTATGGACCTGGTCGAAGCGTCAAAAGACGTGGCAAGTCTTGTAGTTTGCACTCGAAAATATTTTTTTACTTGGAGGTTGTGGATTTTTTGTGAGTGATGTCATAAGTGGAGCACATTTAGGCCACCTTGGTCCACTTCACCTGGCCCTGGGCACCAACCGTTAGATGGTAGTATTTCACTGAAGTTTTTATTGGAAACTTGTCTACACTCCGAGTCTTTTGATACTTTGGATGACCTGCTGGGGCTTTGGGTTCAAAAGTTATGATCTGAGTTAGTAAAATTTTTTGACTAATTAGCTAATTAATTAATTTGTTTGTTTAAGATCATAACTTTTGAACAGGAAACGCTAGAAAGTCGATCAAAGGCTCAAAAGACCCAGACTCGAGCCTAGTTTCCAATGAAAACTACAGCAAAATACTTTGGCCTAACAGTTGAGCCCTAGGCCAGGCAACATGAGCCAAAATAGCCCAAAAACTACTTCACTTATGACGTCACTCACAAAAAATCCACAACCCCCAACCAAAAAATTTTTTTTCGAGTGCAATCTAGAAGACTGTCTGATCCATTTGAGCCCTTGAACAGCTCTCTAGCGCAATCGGCGGAGGAGCTAGGGCGTTGGTAAGGCAACTGACAACTGCTGGTTTTAGGCCGAAATTGAAGTACGAATATATCGTACCCCGGCTGTCAAAGTGTTAAACGTATCTCATAAATATAACTTGAAATCATTGGCGACTATACTTCATATAAATAAAAGGCGGCCGGCAATAGCAAAAGATTGTACACCCCTGATCTAAACTAATAAAAATATTTGACTAATTAGCTAATTAGATAACTGTTGAACCAGAAACGGTAGAATGTCGATAAAAGGCTCAAAAGACTCAGACTCGAGTCTAGTTTCCAATTAAAACTTCAGCGAAACACTTTGCCCTAGCGGTTGGGCCCTAGGCCAGGTAACATGAGCCAAAATGACCCAAAAACTACTTCACTTATGACGTCACTCACAAAATCCACAACACCAACCAAAAATTTTTTTTTCGAGTGCAGACTAGAAGACTGGCCGATCCAGGCCAATGCCCATGCTTGTATTTTTCATTGCCATTAACTGATGCTGATATTTTGCAACACTCAAACCAAAGTTGAAAGACAATACTTCAGTGTGATAAAGAAGTGTGTAACAAGGAATTCTGTGCAAACCTGGGTCACTAAGATAATCAATCACCACAGCATGTAGGCTACCCTGATTTGTTTGCAGGCAGCCATCTGTTTACTGCGCAAAAACCGCAGAGCTATTGTTATGTCATAGACCGCTTTATATGGCCTTTTGAAGAGTGGTCTGAATATTGCACACTTTTTGATGTAGTCAGAACGCACAGAGGTCTGAATATTGCGCATTACCGGATGCAGTCATCGCGTCATGAGGAACAGAACAGAGAATTCGCATCAATTAAACAGAGACAAAGTAGCAACTTGGGTTTCCAAACACTCTAGTAAAAAACTAGTGTAGAGCTTTTACGAGCAAATATTGTTGATATACTGTATATTGGCGAAATTTTGTCGTTGTGATACTTTGCCAACATCGCAAAATTATCAGTCGATTTCTAGTCTTAAGAGAAATGTGGTTTTATGCTGAATAGTGATATCAAAGGCTACCATCACACCACAGACCTCTTTTTTTCAGGCTAGATGCACCACTGATTCCACACCTTTAGAATTCGAGAGATTTAATTACATATTATATTTTATCTGAAATTTACCAACCATTGATAAACTGGCCACTGAAACAACAAATAAACTTTTATGAAGTAAATAATAACCACCAGCTTTTCTTTTCTCTTCATCAATGCACCGGTTCATGTGAGTCATCCACTCCTGTTTTTCTAAAGCAGTTTGAGCATAAACTGCAAAAGATTTAGCAGGTGATATGATGAGCCAACCATTCCGCAAGTTTTCCCCTTCACTTGAATCAAATGAAGAGTCATGTTCAGGAATTTCTTCCACTTTCACATTCTTCAAGCTAAGTACGTTTTGTTTGTTGTATCTGGAAGAAATTTAAGTCTATCATAAATTTAGTTTTCAGACAGTTGTGCATAGGGATGGGCATGTTGGGATATTATTTCATTCCAGAATAGCTAAATCGAATCCAGAATACAGAGTCCTATTCTGTTTTTTCCTACATGCTCTCTATAGTTGTTCAGAATATATATACAAGTTGTTAGGAATATAATGAACAGGGGTGCATCCAGGTGGTCTGTTTGGCTGTCATGACAGACCCCTTTGCACCACAGGTACTCAGCATTAAAGCCGATAAATATCAAACGCTGTCACTGCAGGTCTCTAATGTGGTTGTTTTGGAGAAGGCAATAGCCTACATTTCCTTTGTAACATTGCATAGTACTATTACGAAACAACAATGTTACTGCCTTGTCTCAATAGCGCCTGTGCAGTGACATGAAACAATCCACGTTTTTGAACACTCGAAATTGAAGTTGTGTCCAATGCACGTATTTCTGGATTTCCTCCTCTGGCAGTGCCGGCTCTAATGCTGTCAGAATCTCATACACTGCCAAGCACGAGCTGTTTTGTAATACTAGGCTTCATGGCAAGAGGACAGTCTCCAATCATGATCGTTTTGTTTTGCAGTTTCGGGCTAATTTTATCTGCTGTTTACACCTACTAGGTTATGACAAAATTAAGTTAGTTAAGGCTTTCCTCAGTGTCACACCAAGTAATGTGGGTTCATTTCCACTGAAACTATATTTTTAAAAGCAACTTGTCATATTGTAAGGCATGACAGCTAGTCTAAAAAATTGTGGCCGCATTATCTGAACAAAATATCAGCCGAGTGTCGTATTTCAAAAATAGACTTTTGGAATTAAGCAGTTGACAGTGTTGTTTGCTGTGCAAGAAGTCCTATATTGATTGAGTAATTCACTTTTACATTACGATGCAAAGTAATCAGAGAAATTGCAATTCAATCGTTCTTCTCCGCAGTGATTTACAAGTATATTTACAACACCGCCATCTTGATAGACAGTGTACTCCACAGACATATTTGTGCCGCTGGTTGTCAGCATCGATCTTATAAGTGTATGTACATTTGGATAAACAGCTCTCATTGCTGTACGATTGACATTTGCAGAATGTTCAACAAGTTAAGTATCTTTCCAGCACCATATTTTTAGGAACAAACAGCGATTGTGATGTAATAAATGCGCTGTGCCTGAAAGCAAAGATAACTTGGAAATTTTTTTCTTATGTGTTTTGACAATGAGATCAATACCACTATCTATTCCAAATACAGTCAGACCTGTTTGTCCAAACTCCGGAATCCCCGCTATCCGAAACAAATTGCTAGGAACAGATTTCTTCCAACACATTTCACCCCTTTAATCCGGAAACCTCGCTGTCCAACACCGACTTGGAAATGTAGGAACAGATATGTCATATCAATAGAAAAAAAATGCTAAGCCGGATTACGCCAACTGTTACTTAGTTGTTTATTAAACCACAATGCAAGGGTGAAAGTCAATTTTCTGCTACCCTGCAGGACGGAGTTATAGGTCTCCTGTACAGTTTTTGTCGTGTTTAAATCTCATTCTGAATGCATATTTGATTCTGTACACGGATCTGCTAATAAACAAAAACAACTATGAAAGTTTCTGTTGGTCCTGCTTTTAGGAAATTTGACAGGGTTGGCGGTTTTGGTTTTGCTTTTGATGTCTTTTGCATCACAGAGTCTTTTGGTTTTGAATTGCTAGCATTGCCAAGTGTTGCTTTATTTTTTGACTGAAGATGGATTAAGAATAATCTAGAAACGTCTCAAAATAAAACATGTAGTTTTTTTATAGCTTTTTTAGTGTTGATGAAACTATGAGTGTTTCATTTAGTCATGTTTCACATGCAGTCTACATATTTGCTTTTGTTGACAGTTCATCTGAGACTACTCTACAGTGTGTTTCTGTTTCCCCTGTGAACATTCACTTAGGCCAGACCCATAGCCTAGGTCCAAAGGTTTGGGGAGGAACAAAACATTTTTAAGGGGTCAAGACTTCTGTTTTTATCATATTTTTTAATAAAAAATTTTCTTGGCAAAGAGAATTTGGAGGAGCACAAAAAAATTTAGGAGGGATTGCCCCTGAATGTCCCCCATGGCTACAGGCCTGATTTCGATTTTCCAGATACCTTGCTAATCCGACATTGTTTGACGAAACAAAGTAGTTTGGATAAACAAGGTTCGACTGTAGTTGCTGTATTTTTGGGACCATAAAGTGCACCGGATTATAAGGCACAGTATCAAAAATTGAACGCTAGCTGTTCTTTTTTCATACATAAAACGCACGGGATTATAAGGTGCATTAAATGAAGCAAAATTTAGATAAGTCGAACTGTATTCAACTCTTTCCCAATAACTCCCAAGAGTCGCCAGTTTTTGGGAGTTTAATCTGTCATTACATACCAGGGAGTTTAATCTGTCACACATGCCTAATCTGCTATACATGGATAGAATAAAATAAAAGTTGTACACGTGTTTGATTCAGCGTGCGCCAATCTAGTCAGGAGCCTCGCCGAGTTATACTATCTCCGGTATGTGCTAGTTACTCTCGTGTGCTGCTCATTGCAATTGTTGTTGGTTTATTATGTCTGTTACAAAAAAATCGTAACTAGCAATTAAATAAATGGTACCGTATACCACATAAAACTAGTTCTAGATGAGAATGCAAAACCAGATTCATACATTAGGCGCACCGCATTATAAGGCGCACTTTCGATTTTTAAGATTAAAGGATTGTAAGTTCGCCTTATGGTCCAAAAAATACGGTGGTTACCCTGATTTGTTCGCAGGCAATCATCTACTTACCGCGCACGCAAAAACCTGTGAGTGGATATTACGTCACAGAGCGGTTTATGGGGACAATTGTGGAGTGGTATGAGTATTGCACACTTCTTGATGCAGTCAGAGAGCTGCGCATCCTAAGGAAGAGTACAGAGAATTTGCATTAATTAATCAGAGACGAAGTGGCAACTTGGGTTTCCGAAATTTGTCAAAATTGCAAAATTAATCGGTCGATTTCTAGTCTTAAGAGAAAATGTGGTTTTATGCTGAAAAGCGATAACAAAAGCTGCCCTTCTGCGACAGACCGCTCTTTTCCAGTCTAGATGCGCCACTGCATAGTACTATTAGGAAACAACAACGTCCCTGCCTTGTCTAAATAGCGCCTGCATAATAACATGAAACAATTCACGTTTTTGAACACTTTAAATTCATATTGCACCGAATGCATGTGTTTTAGAATTTCCTCCTTTAGCAGTGCCAACTCCAATGCAAGCAAAGCTGTCAGAAGCTTGTGCACTGTCAAGCACACGCAGACCTATTTTGTAATATTTCACTTCTTTACGAGGGGACAAGGTGTCCAAACGCAATCGTTTTGTTTTGCAGTTTTGGCCTAAATTTTATCTGCTGTTTACACTTACTAGGTTACCACTCAATCAAATAAGTTTAGGGCTTTCTCAATGTCACGCCAAGTAATGCAGGTTCGTTTCAACTACAGTATATTTTTACGACGCATTTCTCATAATGAAAGGCACGACAGCTAGCCTCAGAAATTGTGATAGCATTATCTGGACAAAATATCATCAGTCAAGCATTGTATTTCGAAAATAGATTTTTTAGAATTGAGCAGTTGACGATGTTGTTTTCTGCGCAAAATGTCCTATATTGATTTCAAGTAAGACCCGTTTACATTACAACGTAAAATCATCAGAGCAATTGCAACTCAATCATTCTTCTCCGCTGTGATTCCGCAAGTATATTTATAACATTTTTCTGAACCATTTCATGTGTCAAATGGGGTGAGACTTTCGCAGATCTACCAACAACGTGAAAAAGAAAAAAAGGATAACCAAAGAATGATTAACATTGAGAAGTTTCCGCTCAATCCCTATGTTTTCATGCCAAGTAGAAGGATGGCACCAAAATGGACCAAGGTTCTAACAAAAGACTAGTTGAAAATATAGCTGAAAAATACAGAGAACCATACGCATCTGTCATAATAACTTTGGAGTGGCTCATGGTATCAGCATGAAATTTCTGTTGATGTTTTATAAACTTTCAAAAAGGCAAAAAACATTTTACTTCTTTGACTTTTGGTTGTCTTAGTCATGAGTCATTACAGTATGAATGAAATGATATATTTTTTTAGAACTAAATACTCCACTCTTCATCTAACCTTGTTTTGTTTTTCATGTACCCAACACATACTGGATTACTTTTTACTGCTAAACCTTTTTAAAATATGTCTATACCCTCACTATTTAATTGATGGTGCTATGTGCATGGTGGAACAAACGCAACAGTGGTACTCCGTTATTGTCTGTAGATAATCATATTGCTATATCTTTTAGGATTTTTATGGATAAACACTGTTTTTACCCATTTGTTCTGACAAATGTGTGTAGTGCATTGCTCTTTACCTCATAACCCTTGTAGTATATTGAAACTGTTGCCTAGTTCTCTCGCCCATGTGCATGATTCACCTGCTCACATGTACATGCCTCAACTTTTCACCTATTGCTTGCCCGCCATCATATGTGTATTGTGAATAACTGTCATGTATATGATTTAACATTTGTTTCTACAATAATAATATATATTGTTCTACTAAAATGTCATGAGATTATTTCGTTCATGTTTGTGATGATCCCCCTTCATTAGCTATTTTTAGTTTTGGAGTATAGCCTACTGCTTGCTTTTCCAATTTTTTGTTTGCATCTTATGTTTCACGTAATGTGTCCATCCCATTTTCTATTATTTTAATGCACCTGCTGTTGTGATATGATTTCATTTCTGTAGTCTTTGTGCACATTCATCAGTTATTTTGTCATTGTGTTTTCATTTAGGAAGTGGCTATGGAACCGCCTCACATGACATGGATCCAATAAAGCGTTGAGTTTGTCATTTAAGAAGCACTGCCGATGCATTTTTACAGGGTACTAGCTTAATAGATACACCTGTTGATCTTGAAATTAGAAAACTTATGAATATGCCACCTATGACGTAACAGTTAAGCATGACGAGAAGGCAGTAGGCTTGGTAGAAACGAACTAAACCTAAAAGATCCTTAACCCTAACCTTAACCCTAACTGTAGCCCTAACCCTAATCCTAACCCTAAGCTAAGCTAACCCTAACCTAACGCTATCCTATCACTGACCTAACACTAACCCCTAAACATAATACCTAAGTCTGAAAAAAAGTAAAGAAAAAAAACAAAACAAAAGTGGGGAAGGTGAGAGTCGAACCTAAAACCATCAGCATAGTAGCTGTCATGCCTAACCACTACACCACGAGGCTCACACCGTTTGAATGCCAAACTGACCCTTTTATCAAGACAGGCGTATGTGAATCTGCAGTCACTTCCTTTTTACAGCCAATGGTTTTCAGTTTGGCTCTTACCTTGGCAAATTTTGTTTTGGTAGTAGTGGTTGCATATTTCAATTCATGGGACCACTTTTTCTTTACTTTTTTCAAAAGTTTCTAAAGTTTAGGTTTAGGGATAAGCATTAGGGTTACAATTAGGGTTAGGTTTACTTTTTACATTTTGTACGTTTCTACCAAACCTACTGCACTGTTATAATAAATATCACGGCCAAAGCAAACGATACAACTGACATCTTGCAAACGTTTCGATATCTACTGTTATCATCCTCAGTGCATAGCAAAAGGCACTCTCGTTGTGCATTACTGTCAAGTTACATGTGGCAGTTGAATAAGGTAGGTTTCTAATATGAAGATCCACAGGCAGTCCTGTAGACACTGCATTTCATTTATTTTAATTAATGTATGTTCATTCAAGATCGGTTTCCTTCTTGTGTGATGGCTCTTTGTTGTATTTATTTCTGTTTATTAGCTGAGTCGTATATGAATCAATAAAAAAATAAATCCTTACACTTAGCAGTAGCACATGCACCACATCACTCACATGCCAATGCCCAGTAGCCTAGCTCAATTGAATTGTTAACTGAAAGTGCATTAAAACAATCTTAACCAGCAAAAAAAAGTATAGGAACAATAAGTTGATCACCATACCTCTTCTTCGAAATAACAATATTTCCATAAACAAGAAGATCATTAAACAAGAAGAACTGCCGTTGTTTAGGCTTTTTTCGACATAGCTTAGTCAAAACACCTTCTCCAACAAGAACTCGTGAAGGATTTTTGAGAGGTTTTCCCGAAGAACCAAAGCAAGCTTCCACATGACTGATACGTCTAGCATTTATTTCAGTGTTTGCAAGCCTGTCCACCATCACCAGAAACAAGGCTGTCGTCCCAAGATAATAATAAGCCTACTGAAACACCTTTAATGAAGCACGGGGTTGTGTTTTCCGAAATATTTTGACCACAACGAAAACTCAACAAGTTGCAACGCGATACGGCGCTACCCAACAGTCCAACACCCTCCAACAGTGTTGCCAGATGTTGGTTAAAAAAACAGCCCAATGTCCTCCTGAAACGAGCCCAAAACCTGCCCAAATTACTCCAAACAGCCAAAATTACAGCCCAAAACTTGTGATAAAACTAGCAGAGGTCTACAGGAGCCGGGTGTCGGAGTGGACTCCGGCTGGAGTCAACGATTTTTGAAAATAGGAGTGGAGTCGGAGTTAATTTTTTTAAGGAAGGGCCGGAGCCGGAGTCAGTTTTTTAAAAGAGGTTACTTTGTTTATTAGTGATTATTATTATTGCAGATTGTTTTTTAGAAAGCATATTATATCATAACCTTCAAATGTGCAATACTACTTCACAGGAAGTCTTAAAATTTTAATACAACTTGGATGTAAGTAAGGTTAGGTTGGTGAGTTTCATGTGTGTAAAGATTTGGACAATTTCTTGTTCGTGATGATACGTTAAAAATATGTTGGCCAATGAAATTTAACTCACATAAAAAGTTTAGGTAGTGTCTCACCAACCAGCATATCCAGTTTTCTGTTTCGAAGGAAAAAAAGTACCGTATCCCGCATCCGGTTTTCTGCCAGATATAAAACTGAGTTGGAGAACATCTCACTACTATCAATATGGTCGAGTGGAAGTGATTAGTCCTTTGACGGCAGCGATTGGCCGGCTATTTTTTGGCCAAAAATCGCCAGCCCCTAGAGCTAGAGAGTTGTTCAAACCCTCTACGGATTCAGCAAATCTTCGAGTTGAGATCGAAAAAAAATTTTTTTCGTTTTCAGTTTGGCGTTTTCTGGAGGTGACGTCACAATGAGGGCATGTTTTCAAATTTTTGGCCACCTTTACCTGGCCCGGGGCCCTAACCCATTGACCCATTCTTTGGAATCACAGTTTTCTGGAAAACTAGGCCAAAATCCGCGTCTACAGAGCCCTTGATCCAGATCACCAAAGGCTGTTTCGCAGTCTGACCAAACTTGAGCCTGTTGCAAGTAGTCTATTTGAATAAGGCTGTGTAAGTGAGCTGTAAATTGTAAAGTGATTTAGTATTGCTTTCACTGCTCTGTCTGTTCTATACTGATTTTCTATCCAAAAACACCTGCTTCCTTCATCGGTTTCAACTGGTTGGCGTCTGTTGGTTTCTGATTTATAATACTGTTCATCTCAACCTGAATGCTGCTTAGAAGCATGGATGCTCCTGCAACGAAAGTTGATGTCAAAAACATCAAACTTGACAAGATGTCGAAAACTCTTGTCGAGAACAGCAGCACCCTTGTCCAGCTGATAGAAAAGATGAGGGAGATCCAAAAGAGCCAGCAGTTATTTCCGACCAGTACGAGGAGATGAAGAAACATCGTCACTCAACAGATGAGGAGGTAAAGACACTGCGCATTGAGGACCAGGACCTTAAAGATCATGTCCGCAAGCTTGAGGCTGAGTCTGGCCAAATGCAAAAGGATATTAACCTTGAGCAGTATGGCCGCCGTGAATGCCTTGAGTTTCAAGGACTGTCCTGTGAGGAAAGTGAGAACACTGATCAACTGGTAATAGGTGTTTCCAAGCTTTTGCAGGTAGACCTATCTGCCAAAGACATCAGTGTCTCACACAAACTGTCTCCAGCCTTTGAGAGTAACCGGCAACCTACCATCATTGCACGGTTTTGCTCAAGAAGAATCAGAGATGCAGTCTTCAACAACCGACATTGATTGCGTGCCCATAACAAGGGCCATCCCAAAGCACGCATTTTCTCAATGAAAGTCTCACCAAAATTAACCGTCGTCGCTTCAACCAATGCTTACATTTCAAAAAGGAGAACAACCTCAAGTTCATATGGACAAAGAATGGAATAACATTCTTACGGAAGGATGAAGGAACCCCAGTTTTCGCAAAAAAAAATGAAACAGATTTGGTGAGACATGATATTGTTGCTTCTTAGATTTCACATATAATTTTTTAAATATAACCAATTAAACCACTTATTGATATGGATAACTGCCCAGATTGTGGTAAACTAATTGATCAAGAAACAAAAGCTATTTATTGTAGTATCTGTAAGAGTTGGCTACATAAAATATGTTCCAATGTAACTGATGAGCAATATACTGAATTAACTTCAAGATCAGAACCACTTTATTGCCACATCTGTATATCTGAGAATTTGCCTACTACCTTAGTGAGCTTAGGAAATGAATGTGTTAGTGAAAAGTCACTTTCAGAAATTGTCGCTGATCGTTTGGAGATTAACAGCAATTATCATGATTTTTTAATTCAATTAGGTCAAATAGAAAGCCAGATGACATTTGCATCTTTCATATAAACATTAGAAGTTTGAGGAAAAATATTGATAAACTATCTAACATGCTATCAACCATGCAGAAACCACCACATATAGTAGCAGTAAGCGAAACAAAAATTAACAAAAATGATGGTTTGTCATTTCCAACTACTATAACTGGCTATAACTTTTTACATTCAGACTCTGAAAAAAAATAGGTGGAGTAGGAATTTACATTGACAGCATTATATCATATCAAATTAAAACTGATATACCTAATGTACTTAATAGTTCCGAAAGTCTCTGGATTGAAATTAATATTCACAAGAAGCATTGAATAGGCTTAAGAGTGTTTTTAAAGATATCAGAGTTGTGTTTAATTAATGTGTATCTACCATACTGCAGTAGAGCTAATACTGATGAATTTTTAGCATACCTGGGTAAATTGAGTCAATTATGTGATGAGCTGCAATGCCCAAATATTTGTTT
>Ga0210059_1005171_pt1 | contig 20976 bp, 16 predicted proteins | sample Ectturendosymbi2_FD_188042 | JGI IMG/M metagenome (GOLD analysis project Ga0210059, IMG submission 188042) | Ecteinascidia turbinata endosymbiont from Florida, USA - Sample 2 (SPAdes) (version 2) | ecosystem: Host-associated > Tunicates > Ascidians > Unclassified | place: Key West, Florida...
ACGCAAAAGGTGAGAAATGTATATACGTGTTTTTTGAAAGGTGTCACCAAAAACATGTTGGATGATTTTTTCGTAAAGGCAGGACAAAACCACATCAAACGCTCATACGCCCGGCATTTTCCCCAAAACTGCGAAATATTCTATAAAACGGCTTAAAATATATAATTAAAGTGCACTAATAACAATCATTGCGTAAGATAAAAAACAGACGTATTGCAAAGTAAGCTGATAGCATGCTTTTACATAATTTGAAATTTTAAATGTTCGGGAAAGCAGGCATATAATTGGTTGGATGGCTTTTATGTAAACGCACAGCATACGTTTTCGACAAACGGCTGACGATACTTTAAATTACCTGACATCATAAATGATACCGGATCTGTCTCGCTTTCTGCAGAGCGCTTTCATTGTGACGCCATCCAGCAGTATTACCTCGCCATTATTTTGACCAATGGCAATACGTGTTCCATCATGGCTGAAAGCGCATGCGCGTGACCCATAGTTCAAAACAAACTTGTGCAGCAGGTCCTGTATAATACAGTATTTAGATAGAAGGCATGCAGATTTAGCGCTGTCATTAAGCATTATATATGGACAATAATTAATGCAATTTTTGAACTGTTTCGCGAATAAGATAAGTTGCAACCATGCCATCTTGATGGGCAGAAGAAGCCGCAGTCTTTTTCCGGAAGCACTGCAACATTTCTCAACGTAATTTTCAGAAACTGGTTGTAACATTCAGGTACTGGATTACATCATGCTGATAAACTGAATTAGTACAAGTCGCAGCGTTTATTTTTCCTTGGCATTCGCATCAATCAACATCCCACGACTATGTGGTTAATAGATCTTAGCCTTAAAGCCCGTCCTTTTTTCAACCTTTGGTTCCGAGCGCTTTATAGGATTCGCGATAAAAGTTTTAAAAAGTCACCTCGAAAGCAGACATGCGCTCATTTACACGTTAGATCTCATATTGCCCATCGCGCAAAATTACCTTTTGCTTAAGATCCCATATTCTGACCGACTTGTCTTCAGATGCGGTGCAGCACAGCATGGAGGTCGGGTGGCACGCCAAGCCCCACAGTGCTCCTTCGCTGTGACCGCAAACGAGCCGCGTGCACGCGCCAGTTTTCTCCGCCATTTCGATTATTTCGGAATCTCGCGTGCCTATCAGTATCTTGCCCTGTAAACAAGCATCGGTTAAAACATGTCAAAATATTATCACCTGCGCAAGCTGTAAACATCCCCAGACGGCAAAACTATCGAAACCAATTTGAAAGTTCATTTTATTGGCAGAGATATCTTTTCCTGAAGTTTGTTTTACGACGTTTTTTGACTAGCTGTCTGCGCACCTGCGAAAAACAACAACTCACTAAACTGCTTCGACACATCTAAAAATCAATCGACGATCATGCCTGTCACCTCTGTCATCGGCAAACATGAAAAAGCAACATTATTTTCGTTGTTATTCTGGTAATAGACATGATGGCAAAGGTACAACAGCAGCAAGCACGTCAAAATAAAAAAGAAGCGATGCCAAAAAGAACAGGGTCATCAGCGTTTATCTAAAAAACAGCGTTATGTATATAGAACCCGTTAATTTTTACCACTCGAGGAAGAAATATTAACAGCGACAGCACATGTTTTATTTGACTCAACCCATCTTCAAAAAACCACCATCCAGTCTACTCAGGCATGCTACGCACATGACGTTCGACGTATTGTGACGCAACATACAAGTCAAACGTGGCAGCACCTTATCATCCCAAATCACCTCGACAAGTTTTTGCTCAGGATTGTACGAACCTTTAAACGCGAAACAGACTTGATGACAGTGGCGGAAACCTGGAAGGCTCGACACCTTCGCATTTCCTGATCCCACAACTTAACCGCACCTCCCTCGTTGCTCCTGCGACAAAACCAGTAGTGTCGCGAAAAAGCGACGAGCGAAAGAAAAGAGGGAACGATCGCACAGGTGTGAGATCACGCTACGAAAAAAGTTGCAAGAAAAATGGCGTCCCCAAGCAAACCAACTCACGGCTTTTCTTTGCCTCCAGTGACGATCAAGCCATCTCGCAACGTGGTGAACATGGTGAACACCGGACCAGCGTGGGCCTTGGCGACAGTTCGTGCGAGCGAGTGTTGCTTCCAGACGTAGACGTCGCCGTTCATGGCGCCAGTGTACGTGAGATCGTTCTAAAATATCGACAAACGCTTTCACGTGAATTCAGAATTTCGACGATCGGCGGCCGCACCGATGAACGTGAGACCGAAGGCGCGCGCAAAGTTAATTCAGCAAAGCCACAGAAAAAGTTAAGTTTGCAAACCGAGCAAAAATGCGCCAAATACCGCGCAAAGCAGATGGCAAGTTCACGTTGGGAATCTCGTGGTGGCAACAAGTTGCGTCGGTAATGATCGGAAAGAGCGTGATTGCGAAAGAACAAAGCGACCCAACGCATTGGTCACTTACGGCTCCAAAGGCGATCGATAGCATGGTTTGAGATTGAATGCCTTCAGTTGCGCCCAGCACACCTCGCTTTCCCAGGAGAGCAGCACCGCAAACCTAAAAGCACGAAATTTTAATTAAAGAGACGAAAGCGACCTCGTCTAGGTCAATAAAAAAAGTTGAAAATAAACAAGTTTCAACTGCCCGGTGACAAACAGTAAAAGGCGCTGCATGAAATTGGCTGTTTAGAAACGGGCTCTTCAGAAAATCGTGAAAAATGATGCAGTTCCTGTAAACTGATGTCTGCTCGTTGTTGTTATCGCCAAAGCAATACGTACAGAAAGGCTTCGAGTTGGATTAATAGCCACAAGTCAACAACACTCCGATTAGCAAAAAAAACGCTTTCACGAAAAACACTGAAACATGTCACTACCTGCTGAGCATAAGACAGGTAAGATGCAAAGCACGGTTTCCACTCACCTGCCAGAACATGACGTGTTTGACGCCGACTGTGACGAAAGCCGTGTCCGAGTCGGGTCGAAACTCGGCTGAGAATATTCGCTGTCGACCGCAGATATGACTACACGTTTTGGCGCCTGAAAAAAAGGAAAGAAACTAAGATAATCGAGCAGAGCGAAAAGCGTGAAGATCGCTACCTGCAGCGCGACTGCGAATAATTCTTGAAAAAAGCAGCAGAAAACAAAATCAGTTCTGACAGTTTCCGGCATTTTGCATCATCAGATTTGTGTTTGCGGTTTGGAAATAAAAAAACGAACTTGAAGCGTTCATTGCAAAGGCTTGTGCACGATTCCTTTCACTGCTGATACGCAAGGTTCGTGCTTCTATGATCATATGTGCTGGGATGTATTAAGAGCAGGAAACGTTACATCTGCATACCAAACGAACCAAGCTCATTCGCGCAAGTGAGTGAAAGCCAAGTGGCTGGTTCTGGTCTAATAATTATACGTGCTTCTGCTTTACGCCAACTAAGAAAAGAGAAAAGGAAAAGTCCAAGAGTTCCTTACCTTCCTGCCACCTCCAGACGGCCACCGAGTGTTGATCGTCAAGACCAACAGACAACAGCATCCTCCCACTCGCGCTGAAGTTGACCGAACAAACGCCGCCGGTGTGGAAGCCTCGCAGGATTGAGAGAGACTTCTTCGTGACCGCATCCCAGACGTGAACGGATGCGTTGCTGCCCAGCTGGCCTGAAGCAATAGAGGCGTGATGAAGCACGAGGTAAACAGAGTACTGGTTAACGCACATTCAGCTAGAGTGCGCGTTAGCCCCTGCATAACATTTGATATGTTTCTATATCCTTTTATCAAAGTCCAAGCTAATAAAGAGCGAAGAGTGCGCGTTGTCATACATCGCTCTGTGTGACCATATTTTCATTTTCTGGAGTAATCGTTGATGAGAACTTTCCGCGAAATAGCGGTGGCGCACTTTCTGCAACAGGTGCACTGATTTTCGAATTATGGACATTAGAATAACCAAGTGTTTGTACGATTTTCTGAAAGTCCAAAAGACGCAAAAGAACGGATGCCGGGATTTCCCACAGTTATAATCATCATAGAAACGCCAAAAAATGCGCAGTGGAGCCATGTAAAGTTTAACGTCAAACAGAAAGAACAGTGTTTGAGCAAATGCAAAAGTAACTTGTACTTTCCAAGCGACATCCGCAATTCCAAAGAAGCCATGATTTTCTACAGCAGAAAGGTTTGCCAGACGCTCGGCACAAAACCTGTAAGCCTACCTGTCGCAATAACGTTCGCGAACTTCGGGTGTTGATTGACAGCGAGACACAGTATATCGTCCGTGTGCTGCAGGTAGAAGGTTTGTGAGCCGGACGCCACGTGCTGCACGATCCCAGCTCCTGGCAAGTATCATCACGTCACGTAAAACGCCAAATGCCCGACAGGAAATTTAAGCACATCACCAATTATTGTTACCAGTGCAATCAATGACAATTGACGAAAATAAAATAAAAAACGCTACCCGCTGCGTGAAAGACTATCTGTTGACATTCGTCCAGGTAATGCACGTTGTTTCTGCAGTCGAATCCTCGGTAACCGAACACATGATGGAGTTCTAGTTCTTTGATCCGGCTGACCGCCACGTCACTGCTGGTGGCAACGCGATCTGTTTTGGGGACTCCCCGGCTCACGACAGGCCTTGATAACGCAATTGTATGTGAGGAGCAAGCAACCACACATTGCAGTGGCACTCGTGTGAAATACAGTCACCTTTAAAAGTACTGCCCTTTTAATTTTATGCATTGACATCTGATGGAGGGTCCATGAATAATTACCACACTCTTTCAGTCATAAATAAAATACGAAAGCTTTCAAGCTTTATCAGACTCATCACCATTGTCAACAACTGTCATAACTTACTTTTCTTCTTCTTCGACTACTTTCGCATTGGGCTTCACTCCGGAAACGTCCCGGATGTTCGGCGCGTACGTTTTACTCGAATAATCCATGTTTTTCTCACGTGCCACGTCGCTATCGTAACCTGAATTACATCGCTTGTCTAACGCAAGCGCCATGAAGGAAAACCGGCAACAACTCTTGTGACAGACAATATCAAGCATGAACACCGACGACCAGCATGTACGAGACCGAGCCGCAAACAAAGCGACTATTCGCAAAAGCGCATTATTTTTAAGCCAGCACTGAAACCCGTGAAATCCAAGCATTGTTCAACCACACATCTTTCTGCGATCAACACTCATGACCGGTGTTGCTGAATAAAAAAATTGAAGAACAGCAAAAAGGTAGCTGAGGCCGAACATGTTGATGAGCACAGGCCCGTAGCCGCAGGGGCCGTTCTAGTTCAATGCCCCCCTAAATTTTGCTATGCCCAGAAAAATTTGTTTTAAAACATAATAAAAACAAAAATCTTGCCCCTCTAGGCCTCTAAAAATGTATTTTACGGGCCTGGATGAAAATATTTGCTTTTTCGCAAGGGCACACGTATTGCCAACACGAACATACTCGAATATTGGAAGAAACAGCTTTGCTGGCACGCACAAAGAAACTGTGCAGAGAGTTTTGGGGAACATGAGCACACGTGACTCACCACCGTCCTCCTCAGAATCGGTGTCGGAGTCCTCGCTGTCGCCATGGTAATGGACGTCGGTCGATGGCGTCAGTGAACTTGCCCCATCCCTTGATATTTCTATGTCTTTTCTGGACCAGATGAAGAGGGCGGTGTCGGCGCCGCCAACAGAGCCGAGCTGCTTCGAATCGTGGGACCATCTGACGTTAGTCACGTGAGCCGAATGCCCGAGGTATTTCTTGAACTTTGCATGCTTGCCCTGCAAAAAAAGAAAATGGTTGAACTCTGCACCGAAAGCAAACCAGAAAAACAGTGCGTGGACTGCAAATGTACATTCGGCAAACGCAGCAGTGAAAGAGAACTTCTGGCTTCAGCGGCACATTTTAATCAACGTACAACCATTGTTTCTTGTATTTGGCAAAACCCGGGAACTGCTCGACGACAACAAAATTTCGCATAACTCACGACGCCTTCAAGAGGGACGCCATCAGGACACTGCATAGATCAGCTATTTCCAATCCGCAGCTCAGTCGAAGGCAACCTGTCCTTGTTTTGACAATCTTAAATTTGACGTTTTTATGCAGGTGTTCCTTAGTGCCACTCTATCACGTCTGGATTGTGCACAGGGAGATTCCCATGTGCCCACTGAGGCGCAAAACTCATTTCCAAGAGCAGATTGCTGATTTCTTCCCTTTGCACTAAACTGAGTTCTATTTTGTGGTTCCACCGGCACTTTAAACTCGCCTACGACATCACAATTTCGAGGTGCCAAAAAGTCGTTATCATTGCTGATAGGATTCGAAAGCTTTCAGTAGCTTGAACTAAATTTTAACTTGCTGAGAACAAGGCAAGTCATTCAATGCGCGACCCTCGTTAAGAGTCTGACTTAACTGTCGGCCCAGCAGTGCAATTCGGTTGGACATAGCTGGTATAGGTTGGCAGGCAAAGACGTATTAGGATTTATAGCACTCCACGCTGCTGCATTGTTCAATATTTACACCAAAAAACATTTCAAATAATCGGTTTAGTAAAAAGCGGTGGTGCGTTACTTTGACGGGGTAGGGGAATAGCTTGACGAAACCGAAGTCGTCACCAGTCGCCAACAGCTTTTTATCGGAAGTCAGTGCAGTTGCGTTGACATCTGTCACGTCGCTGTACGGCGGCCATATACCCTGAAAGCACAGAAGAAATGTGAAGCGATATACGCTGCTTTGGAAAACATAAAATTTTGGGTGGCAAACAAATTTTAAGTATATTTACTGAAAAGCTTCCTATAGCCTATCATATATTTTTCATGAACACCTGGAATCGATTTTACGAACCAGCATAATTATTGCACTCCTAATAAAAATATAAAAACGCTTCGTTGACAGAAAACACACACGACCTAAAATTCACTTTCAAAATTATTTAGCGTCAGGAAAAATGCAAAATGCTTCTCTCACATATGACCTTTATAGCGGTTAAATGCAAAACAGTTTTTCTCTACATTACGCAGTTTTGGCCAAGCAGTTGCAATGTACGTATTAACCTCGATGATTATATTATTCTACTAAGTTATTTTTTAGTTGAATCCAACTTTTTTTGCTTCATCGCTTGTTTCAAATCCAAAAAAAGTACTTACAGATACAGCCATGTGCAGCGGCAAGCAGAAAACGAAAAATGAGACATAGCAGCACCAACCTCACAGTTTTTGCCCAAAACTCCAGTCCAGGATGCCCATTCAATGACGTCATCACTGCTCACAGTCTGGCGCTTGCCTCTGGGAGCTTCAAAGTAAAGAAGCTCCTTTGCTCCGCTGTTGACGCACAGTAGCTTTCCTGACAAAGAAAATTTTACTCGAATTTGATCAGGTTTTTTGGTGTACCACAGGCAAGCGTTTTCCGAACTTAAAAGGATGTCATAGTGAGTGGAAATATTACCACTTTACAACATACAGTTGATTCTGAAAATGTCCAACATAGGTTTGCAGGTTTTGAAAACTTTTGCAAGAGATGAAAACCTGAAATAAAACATACTTCTCAAACTGAAAAACGTTTCAAATCATCAAAACTGTTCCATATTGTTTAATCAAACTGATTGATCGATGTCTGAAAAGTCGCTAAATATAACACAGAAAGCCGTAATTCCGTAGTGATCTTCAGGCTAGGGTTTTCCCATCAAGGGTCCAAGATAGCATTCCAAAGGTTACAAATTTGTTCAGGGGCGTAACGAAGGGGCAAGGGAGGCACAATTCTCCGGGCGCTGAATCACTATGGGGGCGCCTAAAAGTCCATGTCACAAGTACTTCCTTCAATACAGTACGTTTGCTTCCGAAAGACCTCAGGTTTGAACATGGGGGCGCTTGCTTCTTGCCCCGGGCGCCATCTAACGTCGTTGCGCAGCTGAATTTGTTTAGATCAAATATGTCCAAGAAAAATGCGTTACTGGGCCAAAAATTATGTCGCTATCTTTATGGGAGCCTCACATTGAATGACGTACTTTCATTTCAGCAAACCAAAGTTTAGTTTAAAGTTGCTGAAAGCATTCGGCAACTGAAATGACAACGACTGTATGACATTTTTAGCAACTGAAATGATAACGACTGTATGACAATAGCAACTGAAATGATAACGACTGTATGACATTTTTAATCATTCCCAAACTGTGATGCCACAGGCAAGTTTACTGCTATTGGAACAACAAGGGTATAGTTAGAAATCAGCTTAGTGCAGAGGAACACATGAGTAGAAATCAGAAAACTAGAAATTAGTTTTGCCCCTAGGTGTCAGTCGACACGTGGAAATCTATCAGTGCGCAGTACATGATAAACAGGCACTAAAGACCATTGCATCGAAAATGTCGAATTTAAGATTATCAAAATAAAGACAGGTTGTCCTTGCATTATGCGTAGGCTACACAATAATAACGAAAAGCTTACTGGGCCGCACAGAACCTTCGAGACAGCATGCGGCCCGCGGTTGGACTAGCTGGTTTAGATCATCTTCACCTATTCTCAAATAATATATTACTTCAAAGCAATCTTTATCAGCACTTTTATCCCATACCACGCTTTCATTTTCAAAACAATCGTACGACCCACCACGAGTCACTTCATACTACACTGAAAGTAAACTACAAGAACCTTCAAAATATTGCCATGCTCCCCCAAACATTACCGTGTCCCACGTTAAGAAACACTGCTAGGGGCGCGATAACATAATTACTGATGGTTGCGGGACATGAAAAAGGTTGGGAATAACTACTTTAATCAGATCATTCACAAACGCTGCTTAAGGTCAGTGTTTTCCTCTTTCAGAAAAGAAGTAAGAGCACGATGCTGATACAACACAGATCTACCCAATCGGATAATAAACTACTTCGAAATTAAACATATTGCAACGTTCATATTAACAGTCCGATGAAAGGCATGGTTTGCTGCCTTACGAAAGCTTAAAGATACACCAGTGTATTCATGGATTGTAAACCTCTTGAAGAACCTCGACTTTAACACAATGAAAGAAATAACTACGGAGAAACAGTACTTCAGAAGCAATTTAGAAAAGCCTACAGCAAAACAAGGCTGTAATATAAAGGAGTCGATGCGACTTACGAGTAAACAGACAGAATGCGAACAGCAATGCCTACCAGGGTTGACGTTCACAGACGCCCAGCCCAGCACATTCGAACAGTTGATTAACTCCCTTAAATATGAAGAAACAAAGAGGAACAAAAACTTGCCTCTCGCATCCCAATCGATATGAGTAATGTAGCTCGACGCTCCTTTGCATATTCCCACCCGCTTGCTACTCAGCACATTATAAACGTCGACGAAGTTGTCGTGTGACGCGACGGCGAGGTACTTCCCCGTATCAGGTGAAAATCTAGAACATTCATAACAGCATAGTAAGTCAAGTTTATTTGCTATGATAAAGCATACCGTATTTATTTGATTGTATGCCCCGGCTTTTAATGTTTTTTTCATCATTTCGGGTGGCTTACATTTTTTTCTTTACCTTATCGAAAGGTCTAGATCAGGGGTTCCCAACTTGGGGTACATGTACCCCTAGGGATACATTTGGCTTTCTAAAGGGGTACATTTAAGGTTAGCAATAGAAGGAAAAAATATTTATTTACTTCCAAATATTTATACATATGCATACCACTGCATATTATTTTTTTAAATCATTACATGTTTATTGTTAAATATATCTATGATTAATCATGATAAAATATTTGGTCTGAGAAATTTTAGGGGTACATGCTCATCAGAGAAGATAGATGCAATCACAAAAGGCATGCAACGAAACATGAATAAATAAAAACAAACTTATTCACAAAGTGAGAAGATACAATCTTTATACTGTTTACAGAAGATGCCATGGGTCAAGGTTTTCAGACTGTGTATTTTTATCCTGAGTGCAGCCCCTCTAAAAGAACTAGTCACTTTTCCAGAATTTGTGAAAACCCTTTGTATGAAATAATTTTTGTTGTTGGCGAATCTGGTTTGGCGAGAACGAAAACCAAAAATAGTTGGAAGAATTGTCATAGATTTTGAGCAACGCACCGTAATGTAGTTTGTGCATAAATTTTGCCACTTCACATTAAGATTTTTGTATAAAGGAGTAACATGACAACTGCAAATCAATTACTAAACGTCATTATTCTCAATATATTATAGTGTAAAACGTTCCATGGCTGCAGGACGGAATTGTCTGCTGTACCCCATGACATAATACAGTGTTGTAATGTAAATGGCAATAAACAAAGCTACGGCATAAGATTTTGGGAATGGCAATAGGAACAAATTTTCGAATTTTAAGTAATAAATAAGATGCACGCGATAATTTAGTTCTCACCAATTGCACAGAAGACCAGTCTGATCTACTGTCAGTGAGGACACCCAGGTATTTAACACATATTTTTGACCGAAACGTCACATCATTTAAACGTATTTAAAATGATGATGGTATAGTCTGGATATCTGTGTTTCTCAAAGACTTGATGATTAGTATGTGAGATGACTTATAATTGTTTATTGATATTTAAAATTTATTTAAACGCTTTCATTTGAAGTTCAAAGTTCACCGAAAATTGCAGGTCATTCAAATTTTTATCAGATAAACAAACGTACGTTTCATCAGCAAAAAGTGCAGTGGGGAATGTTGAACAGTTCAGCAAGTCATTATTACGTACAGAATAAAGAGAAGTGGCCCTAAAACGGATCCCTGGGAAAAGCGCAAGAAACATTTTTTAAACAAGATTTGCTGTTTCTGGTAATAACATACTGCTTTCGATTTAGAATATAATTGTAAAACAGCCACAAAGAGCCCATCTTATACCAAAGTAAAAATATAGTTTTCGAAGTAAAATTTCATGGTTAACAGTATCAAATGCTTTTGATAAATCTAAAAATATTGAACAGGTATACAGCCTATTTTCACTATTAATTAAAAGGTTTGAATAAATATTTTCAACTGAAAAGGCAGTTGCAGACTTTGGCCTAAAATCTTACTGATGATTAGATATCAAATTAAACTCTTATAAGTAGGGCAATCAATTTTTTGACCTAAAAATTTAAAATTTTGACTTTATTATTTACAAATTTTGACTTTATTTTGACCTATCAATTTTCAGAAAACCTATCAATTTTCTGCGTCAGTTGAAAGGCGGAATACAAAGCATTTCATATAAAGTATTAAAATGAAACAAAAAGTAGTTGTGTTGAAATGAAACAAAAAGTAGTTTATCTGCAAAATCGGGTATAGCATCTTTTAAAATGTCTGGCTACTTTCGGTTTCATGAAACGAGCCTCATTGATGCTTTGCACTGCGGTGATGTGCTTCCACCATAAACCTTTTGTCACCTTTCATTTTCTAAACAGTCACAGGATTTGCAAAATAATTCACCCTTAGGTGTTGAGGTAAACTCAGAAGCATATTCATGCAGTATACTTCGAACCTTTGCAGAATTTGGTTGTTTAACCTTAGGCATGACATGTTGATAATAACATTAATAACTACGCTATAGTCAAATCTGAGTGTAGCATAAAGTTAAAACACTATACGAGTATATGCGTAATGGATTGAGCATCTTCCAAACCAAGTACAGTAAGACCATGTTTCTTGCATTGCAACACCTAGTTTACTTATTCAAACATCCAGTCGTGGGCAAAGCAACATTATTACGTCAGAAGTCGCAACAAACCCATTACTACAGTATTTTAGAATTGCAACTAAACTTGCAAAAACATATCAAAATCTGCTGTTGTAACTTCAATGAAAGATTGATAACGAGAAAAAAACTCAGCTGCAAGAAAATTTTGACCCAACGATAAATTTTGACTTTTTTTGACCTCATAACTTTGGAATGGCTCATGCTATCAGCGTCACGTTTGGTTTGTGGACGTTTCATGAAATTTTGAAAAGGCAGAAAAATTTTGACTTAATTGACGTTTGGTTGCCCTACTTATAAGTGTGCGTATACTCTGGCGTGTAATATTTTTTCTAATATTTTATTAAACTACAACAGGATAGAGATTGTTCTATAGTTATTACAATTTGTTTGGTCACCTGATTTCAGTGTTTCCAACCCAGGTTTTCCCGAACCGGAAACCCGTTTTTTTTGGCTATTTTCTACTACCCGAAACCCGGCTTTTTTCAACTACCAAACCCGGGTATTTTTAAAAATTTGGAATTGCTGTTGCATTCAAATATTAATAATTCTGATAATACTGAAGTTGCAGATTGGCGCGTGTAACGGCCAAATTAGCACGTTTGAACGTTCAACTATTATCATGAGGCACGAGGTGCGGGGTTTGCTCGGAAACCATCGTGCGTTCGTTGATGGTCCGTTTATATTTTCGTTCAGTTGACTTATTAAGACGGATCGTGACGTCATTTTGCACATAATAAGTGTCTACGCGAACTTTGGTCTTTTCGCTAAGTTAACTATCACGTGAGGTAGTTCAAAGGTATGCCATAGTTTCGTAGTTACTCAGATAGTTCATTTATAAGCTGTTATGTGTAAGTTCATATACAAGCTGTGATTCTTTGCAAAATCGATTCGTTCCTTTTCAGTTTGCAGTAACTTTCTACAAAATATGTGGCTTTCCTTTATAAGCGACTTTAAGTAGATTTTTAATCATACACATTCAGTTTTAAAGACGTTAACGTCTTTAAATCTTTTTGATTACTAACTAGTAATCAAAGAAAATCAGAAGCTTAGAGCCATTTCTTATAAAACAAGGCTCAACCAACACCAAAGTGCAATTTGTGCTCAGTGAGATAAACGCAGGCAGTTCAAGCACCTAAAGTTTAATCAACCATTTCAAATCAAAGCACAGAATCCATGTAATCCTTGACAGCGAAGACCACAAACTATTTCGGCACAGGAAGAGACCCGATCACAATTTGTGAAAAAGGAAATAAGTGATTTTGAGGCTACAAAGAAGAGGTCAAATAACCTTGAAAAAACTGTTCCATGCCTTAATTACAATCAAGCCCAAATCAATGGAACCAGAGAGGGCTTTTTCAGTTACAGGAATATTTATCACAAAACTCAGAAACAGACTGAATGATGAAAGTGTGCTTTGATTGTGATGCGTCAGTATTATAAACATCATTGAAGAACTGCGGTTAACTTAATTAATAATTCGCCATCAAATTGCGCAGGGACCAACAGTAATAATTCACAATGATATTGAATTTATCACTCAAAATCGCATTCATTTCAAAACCCGAAAAAAAACGGGTTTTCTCTGGTATCGCTTCTCAGCTACCCGAAACCCGGGTTTTTTAATTTTGCCCCGAATTGGAAACACTACCTGATTTAAACATCAGTGTAATTTGAGCAGTTTCGAAATAATCTGGGTAGCGACCGTCATTTATACATCTTTTAAAAATATGTGAAGAATAGGAGCTAACACTGAGTTGGATAGTTTGATTCTGTCTTTAATAGAAAAGATGGTCCATCGGTATTGAATTGTCTTTCAATGCTGATTGAAGCCAAGTTTATTAGGTGTTCCTGTAACATGGAGGATCTTAGACACGATTTTATCAATTTCAACTTTGAAAATTACTTCTCACAACTTGTTCTTTCTGACAGATTCACTGTATTATTTTGATCTTTTTTGAAACAATTGAAAGCGAAAAATCTATCGTCAAATCGTCACGCATGATATAGCCTTGAGACACAATTCGCATTGCCACAAAAAAGAAAGCAAGCAGACAAGACACCATCGTAACAAAAAGCGTTCCAGAGGTCTCAGTTTATGTTCACTCTACAATCCGCTTTGTTTTGACTACAGCGTTTGAAATGAAGTGACAATAAATTTACAAATGTTAAAACAATGCATTTAATACTTTTCAACAATATGTCGCTGCCATACTCGCACCGCCCTTGCGAACCTTTCACGCCCCTAGTTTAAGAATTCAGGATCAAGAGAGACTCGACAGATATTTTGAAAACTACAAGTCGCAGATTAACAATAGGCTAGCAGGAATTGGTCAGCCTACAAAGGGGGAAGAGGGATAGGGTGTAAGACCTTGACATAGCGATGGCAGTGCTTCATCTCTCTCTCTCTCGGGGCACTTAACATATATTTGCATGCCCCCGCCCTCAGGAAAGCCCCCATCAGATCCATGCAGTATGTGTTAACAGCCTTGCAATACAAAGCATCATCAAGTGACAGCGTTTCAATAAAATGTAATTTTTGTAATTTCACTCTTTGGATACCCCTGCCTTAGGTGCCCGGGGTCATTTTCCCCTTTGCACGTCCTTTCTTGATGGCAGCCTTGAAAGGAAAGGCAGCAGTGAAAATAGTAAAGCAATATAGAAAATTTATAACTGACGGGAGATTCTAAACGCCTTCGATATTTTTTTCTTCACTTCAGCAGTCCAATGTTCAAACCGTGAAACCGTATGTTTGATTGAAATTCTCTCTTTATTCGTGGCGTTGAATCCTTTTTAAGGCATAATGCATTTAGGCCAAGTGTGAATCTATCATGCGCTTATGAAGTTGTTTTATGGGAGTAATTTCATAGCAAACGCCTTTCATTCACTTCTTGGTTTCGAATTATCGCTTCAGAAATAAGTACGCTTTCCATGTAAATGTAACTGCACAAGCTTCGTCTGGAAACGCGATTGTCATTTGGCTATTTAATAGATTCCTATCGTTGGACTTGAGTTGTCACTTGCTCGAGTAAGACGAACTGTTTTACTTCTAAGCAGGCCGGGAATACGTTTCAGACATTGTTTTTTTCTGTATTCGTACGGACAGCCAAAACAGCGTCAAACACTAGAGCGCAACATGTTTTGGGGCATGGGCGTCGGAAGAGGGAGGCAGGGGGGGACCAAGCCTCCGCCTGGATTTTGAAAATTTCAGCACAAAAGGTTGTTTTCTTGGTTTCGAGTGGGAAAAATCAAATTTCACCACTTTTGCCCCTCTAGAAAAAGTTTGGAAAAATCTCCTCGTGTCCCCTCCCTGGAAAAATCCTTTCCGACGCCCATGCGTCATTTTTTGATGCCACCTGCATCAAAAATGCCAAATTCAAGATTTTCAAAATAAGGACTGGTTGTCAGTAGGTAGGATATTTTACTATAGCGAAAACCTAAACTGGGCCGCACAAAACCTTCGGGTTGGACATAGCTGGCCTATGGTGTTCTCATTTTAGTTTCTACTTGTGAATATTTATACAGAGAAGATAGTGAATTTTGTGGGTTCTTTTTCAGTAGGCCTACAGTAAATGCTGAGAACTAGAACAAAAATATGGCATGTCACCCTCAAACAAAAATTGCATTTCATGGTTAGACACATCGCAACATTTCAAATGCAGTGTTTGAAAGCAAGAAACGACCGCATCACAGCATTCCTGATCTGTATTACCGTCAAACCTGTTTTCAAAGTTTAGGGCCGGTTGTTAAAGTTGTTACAAATTTGCCATTCATCCTTACCGCACATCAGAGATCGCCTCCTTTCTGTGATGAAACTGCACCAAGTCTTCCAACGTGGTTGCGTTCGTAACAAAGAAGCTTCCTGAGCAAGCAAGAAAGCACAATAGTAAGACCCAAAACCACTTTCCCGCCGCCGCACTCCGTCAGTTTACCGTCATTGCACCCCACAGCGATTGCGTTGCCGTCCGGCGAATAAGCGCAACACTGTCCTCCGATCTTCAGCCTCCTCGAAGCGATCATCCGCTGCTCTCCGGCCGTGGTATCCCAGATACGTAACGTCCGGTCGTTCGAAACAGTGCAACACTCCTGCTTGTGTGGATGGAAAGACAGACCCCACAGCTCGCCTTCTCCGTGGCCCTGAAACACAAGTATATAAAGCCTCGAGTACATCCGGACTTAGAATACTTTACACCCAGTTCGACACATATTTCAACAGATACATACTGCACACAGCTAATAACAAGCATCACTACGCATGTACCTGGATTAACAGAGTTACCGGTCCTTTCTTGTCCAGTTCCAGTATCTCACTATTTCGCGTTCCAACCAGAATCTTGCCGCAACCTTAAACACACACAGTATGTAGTTCCTCAGACAGGGCACAATATAACACCGCTGGCGTTCTACAAAAAGCAAGACGTTGGCAAGCCTCCCCAGTGTTGCAGCTGTCTGTTTATCACCCACTTTTAGGGCTGCATCTCTTCGTCTTTCGTGTTTCTTACCATCTAATTTTGAAACATGCTGCCACTTCCCCCCAACCCAGTGCTTGTCTCTAAAGTGATCTACTTTTGTTAACGCCAGATGTCTCTCTGCTCAACACATCAGTATTTCTAGTCAAAAACCACTGCATGCAAAATTGGTTAAAAGTACTTTTTTTCCAGCACTTTGCCATTGGAAAGAAGTCAAGAGCAGAGTATTTGAAGCAATCCACTCATTTTCGTAAGAAAAACTTATTCTTACCGGACAGAAACTACACTGCAAGACTTCTAACAAACATACTTTTCTTTTTTCACAATATACATAGCCAGCATTGCCATTATTTTTTGAATGAATTTCACTATCCAAAACGTTTCTGGTCACGTCACGACAATCTGACCAGACAGGTTTGCTTAAGTTCGCGCTTAGAAAACCGTCAAAGCAAGCCGCGAAATTCGTCGTCCGAAAATGTAACGAATGTTTAGAGTTTGCAAGTGCTGATGTTCGTTTTTAAGCCAACATATAGTAGCACGTTTGATCGAAACAGCGTTGGCAACAATCTGTAAACCGCACATAGCGTTTCACTCGGGAAGTGAGTTGTTCGGGCATAACGATTGCTTCACGGTTAGACAAAGCAGTGTGGGTATAACTGCCAGCAACAGCGGTCCCAGGTAAGAAACAGGCCCGAGATTTATTACAATTAAGACCACTTCCATTTTGTATGCAATTAAGACACAAGCTTTCGGTAGTGTGCCTGTAACATTCTCAGACGGCAACACTCTAACAGCAAATCTCCAAACAAGACAGTATAAACAATGAACATATACGGACTGTATCAGTTTTTCCTACACCCAGGTTCATTGGTTAATGCAAACAATTTTACATTTGCGGAGTGCTGGGAAGTCAATTCAGTAAGCGAGTCAGAGAAAATCACACACAGCCACAGTTGGTTGACGCAACTGGGCGCGAAACTTCCGCTTTTTCACAATTTCGCCGAAATGGTATCAACTTGTTAGATTCCAAGAACAGCTAATTTTCAAAAAAGTTCACTTTTTCATCAGATTTCAGCAAACAAAATTGACAGAATTCAGTGTCATTACTTAAGGAATCGACCGGTTACGGGCTTTCTGTTTGAAAAGCGGCGTTGCCAAGGGCAACACTGACCATATCACAGCATCAAATGCGCAAACGCGCAACTGAACAACATACCAAGATTAATGGCGCGCACGGATGGGTTGTCTTCAAGCAATTTGCCACGTGAACCTGGGGACAAATTGTCGTTGACCAGGGAGTAGGACCTCAAACACTTTTCGAAGTTCTCGTCCCATAAACAAACGACACCGTCTTTTCCGCCAGATACAAATCCCTGCAAAGCAGACGTAATATTCATTACATCACGATATACCACGAGCGTCAGAACGTTTTTCAGACAGGATTTGGATTAACACCCATCACCACGCAATTGAAACGAAGCCCTACAACACACTTTTTCCAACTGAAATAGACACACGAACTAGTGTTAACCACACCAGGAACTTCGGAACTAAGTCAAGAAAAAGCGGAATGCAACTTCTGTATCACAAAGATGCGCCAAAAAATGCAGCAAAATTCTAGAAAACCAAAAGTAAGTGACTTGCGGACCCATGGCAATGAATAAAAGTTATTTTTTAGCGTGTGTGCTTCCATCATTAAGGTTAATTTTCCCAGAACTATTTTCATTACAAAAGTTTTACCAAGAAAGCGTTCACAGCGTAGACAAATATGAGCAAACAACAAAACTCAGGAAATTGTAGAAGAGGAGCCAACTTTTATCGGCTAATCTTAACCCCTTAAAATTGTCAGTGTTGGAAGGTACAGTTGCAAACCAAAGGCAAAACGATAAGATGTCGTCCAGGGATTCCGCAACTCTTATCTTACATCAATTATTGACCTTTCACGCGTAGAAAAACTGGTGATACCAACCATGTACCAATCACCCATGACGCAATTGTCCATAATCTTTTTATCACCCACGGGGAAGTCAACAAAAAAGCGAAAACACAAGTTACCTTCTCAAGAACGTGTAGAGCGAAACACGGACCATCGTGGGCTTTTTGAGTTTTCATCAATCTGTGATCCTGCCAGATGTAAACCTAGAAAAGCAGCATAAAGAATTTTTCAGCATCTGAACCATCTGGCATCTTGTTTTTTGCTGTCAATGACTTGGACCAGCAACATGCTGTCCCTCAGACCAAGAGCACATCTCTCGATGAGGCAGGCGGGTAGGGATAATGACACAACTAACCTACAAATTCCTTTCAAATCGACAAAAGCATCCAATGCAGAGATGTTGATTTCTGCTTAGACACATGCTATAACAAAACCAAATTCATTCAAGCCATTCGAGAGAACAACGATTTATTAACAGTACGGTGCCCGTCTTGCGAAGTAAATGACATGCACAGTCGACTAAAAAAAGTGAAGCATATTGCGGCGGAAAGAAAAGCGTTTTTGATACCCGGTGTTTTATTTTCACGATATTGAGCATTGTTTCCACGTAAAAACCGCGATTTAGCAGCACGTCCAGCACGATTAACCTGAGAAATTTGGCAAGGTGCACCTGCCAAAGCAAACTTTGCACAAGGCACTGACCTGCCCGTTGGCAGCGCCACTAAACGCCCGGCCTTGTTTGCCGTAAGCGACACAAAGCATGGTATCCAACTTGCCGGCATCCCCGAAAATACCACGGTGAGCTGTGCAACCTCCGCCTGTCAAGAAAAAGTTTGTAAACGCACCCAGAATTCCAGTCTGCTACATGTTGAATATGACTTGTTGATGGACTTTAACGGTCCTGAATAGACAGCTTTCTATCGGCACGCAAGCTTGGTTGGGTGTGTCGCTGTTTCGTTTCCTTGAAGGTTCGACAGTGTGACCAAATGCACGTGAAGTGGAGCTCAAAACTTACGAAAATAAATGTCTGAAATCCTTTCCAGAAAGTCGCTGCGCTGTTTGTAGACTCAAAAAACATTTTGGGCTAGCAGTAGGTTTGCATCATAGCATTGTAAGGAAATAGGCATGAAGAATTTTGAGATGAAGCAACAAAGGAAAATATTTTCATTCGTGCCATATGATAAACACAAGTTATGATAAAACAAATGGAATGTTCGGAATATTCGAAATCGCGCAGTGGTCCTTCGAAGCAGGATGTCACGTCTTTTCATTTCCGATGGTTATAGTTTACAGGCAGCGATTACAATGCTTCGACTTATATCAGCATCGAATTTACAGTACTTCGTATAAAAAATGTTCACAGCTCTAACAAGACCTTTGAAAGTGATGCCTCGCTCCCGTGTTATTACCGTGAATGAAACAGAAGAAAGGTGACCACTAGCATCCCACAAATACTAATTCTTCAATTGAAAGTGCAAAAAACGTGCCTGTTTGTTGCCAGAACTTTATGTGCTTCACACCGACAGTGACGAGCTTGTCCGGATCGGATGGATTGAAACGAGCCAAGAAAACTTTATCCTGGTGCGTTTTCGTCGTCGCCAGCTTCTGGCCCCGTTTCCAGTCCCATATGACCATTGTGTGGTCGTTATCAAGTCCAACCGAGGCCAGCTTTTTGCCATCGCCTTTGCACAAGCACTCGCGGTCAAAACAAAAAACGCACAAAATGTGAAAATGCTGCTGGAAAAGAAATCATGATCCTTGCGTAAGTACTGAACCATGACTGCAAACCACCGATGCGTCAGACAATGACTTCCGTCTGAAATGTCCATTCTCAACGTGTCTTGGGACATTGCAAAAAATCGAATTATTCTTGTAGCAAACTTACCTCTCGTAATTGTACACAATTCTCGTAATGCTTTCATAATATGCAACATATATTAAACGCTTCCCTTGTATTTATATTCCTTTTATAGCACGTTCGACGAAATGTCTTCAAAACTAGTCACCTTCTCTTTTTCAAACGAAAAAATGTCTCGCGAACTGCGATTCTAAGCAGGTCGTCGACAAACCCCATTAGTCGAGACAAAACAAGCAACGTTTTTCCGTCACAAAGAAAACAGCGATTTGCTTTCCGGTTTAAACTAGAGGTGGGACCAGATCCGGAGTGCCGGAGTCGACTCCGGCAGGATTCTGCGTTTTGCTTTCGGACCCGGATCCGGAGTCAAAAATTTGGGAAAAAAACGGAGCCGGATCCGGAGTCACTTTTCAATTTCGGCAGTAGCAAGAGTCTGTGTGGTTATTTCTTTAGTAAAAACATGGGTTGGATCGATGATTGTAGCCGGAGTCTGAACAGGAGTCGGATTCTCAAATTTGAAAAATTGCCGGACCCGGATTAAAAAATTTTGGAACAGGAGCGGAGTCGGAATCTGAAAAAGTGACTCCGGTCACCTCTGGTTTAAACCCGACCTGGAAGTTCTCTCGTTTGTTCCGCAAAACTCACACTCAGCGCCTCACCAACGTAATGCAACGAAGTTTCTAATTTATGCGTTGATATAAAAAAAAAAACGGTTCTGCCAGTAACCATCTAACTAACCGGAAAAATCAACAGAAGCCACTCCTCGTTGATGATCCCCCTTGAGGATAGAAATTGTGGATAGACTTTCAATATCCCAAATGTGAATCGACGGATTCTTTCCGACCTTCATTGAAAAACAGAACAAATGTGGATCCTCATCTCAACACAAATTATTTACAGTCACAGGAAGCTACAGGCTTTCGCATTGCCATGGGAACACAAAATAAATCTGTGAAAGAGATTATTTTCAAAAAAAATACAAGCAATGGAACAGCACTTCACTAACATTTGTTAGAAGTTGTGTTTACGAATCTAACAAAAATGTAAAGACCAG
>Ga0210059_1005172_pt1 | contig 20973 bp, 10 predicted proteins | sample Ectturendosymbi2_FD_188042 | JGI IMG/M metagenome (GOLD analysis project Ga0210059, IMG submission 188042) | Ecteinascidia turbinata endosymbiont from Florida, USA - Sample 2 (SPAdes) (version 2) | ecosystem: Host-associated > Tunicates > Ascidians > Unclassified | place: Key West, Florida...
CCTTTCGATTTATTAGGATTAAGAGATAGTAGTACATGGTAAACATCAAGGGGCTCAATTGAGAGGGGAGGAATAAATAGATCAGTACACCTATGAAATCTAGGAAGTATTTTAGACTGTATGGAGTCAGGTGCTGTGGAAATGGAGGTAAAATATTTGGCGCCCATATGCACAGTGTGCAGCTTATATGCGATTTTCAATGTCATTTGCACACGTCGGAGTTTTTGAGAGAATGCAGCCAAGATACGGAAAGTAATCAACTTCACCCAGACGTTCTCCATTTACGCCAAGATTAGTCCTTGAGGACGTTTGTCCAGGTGGTGGTTGGTTAAGTACCTTTTCCGCATAGATGTAAGTTTGTGCATATAGACAACGCGAACATTGACTCTGTGATCGGTTCAAATGCACGTGACATTTCTGTCGAGAGAACTGGGCTGTTGTTTTTTGTTGTAATCGTCCTTCAATCTGTTTACGTCGGGCGCTCTCGATTCACATTTGATGCCATCTTTTCAAAAGATTACAAAACGGATCATTGCATCACGACTGTTGTTCATCTAGAGAAGTTGGAATAGACTTTGCTTTCGACGCATCAGGATATGATGACACAAGATCACTGGATGATTGTCTGTCGTCATCATGCGACGCTCTTTGTGCAACAAAGACCAAAGTGAAAACTTTCTTCTCCATATCGATTTATTAATGACTAATAGTAATTAATAAATAGTCATTGACTATGGTGCAATTTCTCAGTTGGCGGCATCCACGGACAAAATTTGTATTGCCGCCCCCAACCTTCGAGTAAAGCTTTATACAGTACTTTTTAAAGGCCCTATTGGTGCGTCACAATAGCGTTAACCGGACAACGTTTCGATAGTCAAACGTAGTGGCGCATCTAGGGTATGGCAGGCATGGCACGTGCCATTGGGTCACTTTGATGCAGTGGCGTAGCCATCTCAAAAATTGGGGGGGGTCAAAATGCGTGATTTTAGGCGAATAACACTATTTTGTCTAGAAAAACGCCTCTCAAAGCACAAAATAACTATATTTTCCAAAAATTTGGGGGGCATGGCCCCTTTCGCCCCCCTGGCTACGTCTATGCTTTGATGGGGGCGCAAAAATTGGTTGGCAAAAATTAAATTCTTTATTTACACTTTTTTCAACCTCTATTTTTCCCCGCAGATATTCATTAACTGCAAAGCTGCATCACCACAACGCCCTTACCTCCAGTGGTTCTTAACCTTTTTTTACATATCTTACCCTTCTATCAAACGAGATTACCAGATTTACCCCCAGCAATACATTATACACTCAATGGTGCTCATTTATTAAAAATATGAAATTAACAAACTCTTACAGTTTAGAATGATTTATAAAAAGTTACGTTTGCTGCAATATATGGTTGAGTAACTTTACCCCTGGGGTTAAATTTCATCTTCCAATGGGGAAAATTCACCCCAAGTTCAGAATCACTGTAATAGACTAATCATAACGCATTAAGTCAGGCGTGTTGCGCCAGCACCACCAAGCATTACGACAAAACTGCGGCATTGTGACATAACACGACGATCAGACACCGTGACAGAACAAGAAGGCTCGCCTGTCATATCCACGAGCCCTCGTTCTCACGCTATAAGAAAGGATAACTCAGTCTGGAGTGCTGAATTTCAGGCAAGAAGATATTAGTCAGAATTTGGCTGAGACGAGTTTACGTCCGTGGATGTAAGAATCTCTGCAAATAATGCTTACGATGGCAGTATGTACTGTAATTGCAAGCTGCGAACGATCTTTCAGTAAACTGAAACTGATCCTTTCATACCTCCGGGCCTCAATGACTAACAATAAGTCAGATTGTGTGATCTAGCTTTGGTGAGAATAGAAAGGGACGAAACAGGAAGCTTTCTTTGATGAAATCATAGATTACTTTGCTTCCATAAAGGTACGGAAAGTGTTGTTTTAGTTAGCATGTTTGTGTAATTTAACCGTAAAAGGCTGGATATGATATACAGTGGTGCGTTTAAGGGGAGGCGAGCGAGGTACTTGCTTCGGGACCTCCTTTTTGGGGCCTCCCTTGAGGTGTTACCAGTGCCAGATTAAGGTAGCGTGGGGCCTGTAGCATTTCGAGAGCGCGGGGCCCCCTAATAGAGATGTCACGGGCCACTAACAGTCCAGTCTTCGGGCCGTCCACTGAAGGTTTTGAAACAGTCCGCTAACAATTTTTTAGCGGTGACGTCATTCCGCGCCGCTGCAGTCTGCTCGCCGAATATTTTTGTTTTTTGCAAAGTTGAAAAATCTAACAACGAACTTTTTTGCTGCTGTTCCTTCCTTCTTACCATTATGCCAACATTCCGTTTGACTTGCTTCTTTTGTCGCCTTTTTTTATGAACTGATGAGGAAAGCTTCGGTTTACGAGTTATAAAATCCTATGAGAGGATAATGCGTGGTATGGTACCTTAGCTCGTGAGTTTGACTTTGACAAGTCTCTGTGTTGAAAACCCCCACTCTTTCCGAACGTATGTCCCCGTCTGGTGAATAAATTCCAATTGGAAGAGCTGATAGATCATCAGAAAAACGACCAACAACGAAAATCAGAATGTCACCTTCAGCTATCTCGTACTCTGGGTGTTTATCTAGATATCTACAGAAAGCCTGATATCCACTGTTTACCGCTGACACACAAGACGCGAGATTTCACAATTGCACACTTTGAATTTAACTCAACAAAAGAGCAAAAGAACACAAACGAACGCAAATGGAACAATCAAACAGATACACCTTTTATCACGAAACTGAATCACACTCAGGCAGACGCAGGTGCGTTACTCCAATTTGGAATTTAGCTGAATTTAATTATGCGGTTATGTTTGGGGGAGAACTCACCGAAAGTTTAGGTCGCTGGTTTGTTTCGCAACTCCGTACCCAATTCGATCTCACGAACTTTCCAAGAAACAATCGATCGAGTTTTCCGCAATCGCCAAAGTTGAGTAAAGCTTTTAGATGCCAATTTGATTTCAGATAAACCGTTTTCGTGTCAGAATGCCGTTTTGGCATATTACCGCAGTTAAAATAAAATGCTTCTTTTTTCTCATCCTGAGCTGTCGTTTTACAAGCTTACGTTTGTTGACGTGTCTCTCACTCTGTAACACACAAGCACGAGCTGTGAATCTGGGCCACTGGCCGCAACACGTTCTTGGCAACGTCATCCCCTGCCATAAAGCTGTCCGACTTCATGCAGAGTTTGCAATTGCCTTTTACTCGTGCTTCAGGCGCAAGGTCTGTGTGTGACGTCACGTCAGTTGACAAGGATTGACCTTCACCTGGGCGTGTTTACTTGTGACAGCTCTAAGGAATTTGATTTGCACAGGTGTTTACCTGAGTTTTCTCAAGTTCAGTTTTAACAGCAAATGTTTGGAATTCGCCCCCTGCACACAAACCAGCTTCAGATAATTACTCATTTTAGCTAAAAACATTTTGCTGGGCCTACCCGTTCGCAACTGACCCTACTGCAAAGGAGCATTGCATTACCCGCGGCTAGCTGGAAATTTTCCACACGCTATCGCATGTGCACAGGAAATGCACGCGTTTCCTGAGGAATGCATTGCGCTGAATGCCGTACAATGGATCTGTGCTGCCTTGCTACTTGCAAACGATTTTTACCGATTTAAACCTGAGAGTTTACAGAAACCCTAAAACATTACAAAATGCGATTTAAACATTACGAAACAAAATAAACAATGCGAAAACTACACAAAAAAACGTTTACATTATTTCCAGTTAAAATAACTTCTTCACAAAGCGATTTTATGCTCAAATGCAACAACTTAATGTTGCTATTTTTAATCTGCTATGACAAACAGTTTATGTCATGCCCCAACAGAAGCATGTGCAATCTTTTGGTTGCCGCTGAAAAACAAACGTTTGTTAAGAATTTATTTACAGTCTAACTTAATGCTTATGCGGGCAAAGTTTGAATTTCTATAACAGCATGGCAAAAGCATTGTTGCATGCCTGGAACACTTCCATGCAAATCAGTGAACCATGTTATGGATCTGCCAAAGCAACAGACACTTTCATTTGTAATCGGTCGCCAAGGTTTAGGTTTAGGACAAGCAATCCCAAACTTTCTCTGGCAATGTACCTTTCAGCATTTCGTTATATGAACATGTACATCTAAAATTTCTTATGACAAAAAGGCTGAGGAAAATAACAAAAATTATTTACCAACATAAGCGTATAATGATTTTGAAAATATTCACTGACGTAGACCTATAGTATGTATAAATACGAGTATTTCGAAATGAATAATATGTAAACATAATTTTTCCCTTCTATAGCTAACCTTAAATGCACCCTTTCAGCTAGGAAATCTATCCCTAGGGGTACATGTATCCCAGTTCGTGAACCCTTGGTTTAGGATGAAGGGTTAGGCTTAGGTTAGGGTTTAGGGCAGGAGTCACTAAACTTTTTAAATCTAGGAGCTATTTCTTGGTACAAATTCATGCGAAGGGCTACCAGTTTAATATACAGACTTTTCAAATAAAAATTTGCACAATTTGTGTTTATATTATGTTACCATTAATAATAAAAATTAAACATATTTATCAATGTGAAGACGCTGATCGTGTTTATGCTGTTTTCAGAACAAGCCTATGGGCGACCCACGTGGTCCGTACGGGCGACCTGGTTCCCACGGACACCATGTTGGTGACCCCTGGTTTAGATTTAGTATGTTACTATCAAGTGTAGTGCAGCCTAGTTCACTCTTGTCATGCATTAGGGTCACGTTACAGGTGACGGACGAATGAGTTTTCAAATGTGAAGATCCACTGGTAGACCTACCTTAAGACTACATGATTTAGTGTCCAAAGAACAATGAACTGAAAACTTGTTGTTACTTTGCATTTGAAGTTACTTTATATTACGGGTTACGGGCCAGAAAATAAGGTGTAGTTTAGCATAAACGGGCCGGGCCAGGCGGTTTCTTGTTAGCTCCGGGTGGGCCGGGCTGCAAAAGTGCTGGCCTGTGCCATCTCTACCCCCTAAGTTCAATAAACATCTCAACACCTAATAAATCATAAAATGTATGGGTGAGGCAACCGTGTTACTATAGCTTTAGGTTATTCTCTGCCAGTGGCGTATCTATGCAAAATGGCGCCCATGGCAATGTTTAAATGTGCGCCCTTTTTAATAATTTAAATAGCGATATAGGCACAAGTTTTTCGAAAAACAAACTATGAAGTAAATGAATATTTAAAAAAACAGAAAATGTAGGTTTGTTTTTGCTTTAAACTTTTCAGCAAATAAAATTGTAAATTGTCCATCATGACCATAACACACTTTTATACTCATTTATTTATGTTATAACGATTGTAAAATCATTTAACGATACCTAATTTTCTATTGTACTGGCTGAACAAATTGCAAATTTTGCAAAAAAAATCACACAACATGTTGCAACAACGAACAAAATTTTTTTGAACTGATCCACATTTGTTTTGGATGGTAGAATGAGTTACGTGCACAAGAGCAACACCACAGTTGGAACGTCCGACATCCAAACCACTTGACAGAAAAAGCTAGCTCATCTCTTAGTTCATGAGAAATATATTGCTCAATTGGTACGGAAACAATAGTAGCTGCTGATGCTTCAAGGAGTCACTATGGTTCTCTTCCTTAGTATATGGACTGGGCATTGTGTTTAGCCCAGAACCGTCGCCAGAAAGTTTTCAGTAGGGGGCTTTGCATTTTTGCGGGGGGCTTGACATTCTAAAAATTGACAAAAACTCCACTGATTTATAGTGTTTCATGTTTCAATTGAAGGGCTTGGAGCTTTGTTTGGAGAGTTAAGCCCACCAAAGCCCCTCCATGACTACGGGACTGGTTTAGCCGGGTTTCTCAACCAGAGCCCTTGGCCCCCCTTGGAGGCCACGGAGGGATTCTCCGGTAGCCACGAGCAGAGGCATTTACTAAATAGCTCTGCCGTGATATTGCAAAACCCTATTGATGACCACGGGGCCACAAGTGTTGAGAGACTTTGCAAAGGGGCCACAAACCATGAAAGGTTGAAAACCACTGGCCTAGAGGTTCTTAAAGTTTTTCAGGCGCGCCCCCTTTGGCGTTAGTCATTGATACTCGCGCCTCACGTGACTTCAAAATCAAACACGAAAACAGAAACACAATTTATTTGCCATTATCTTGCCTTTCAACAATATGTCGCTGTCATACCCGCGCCCTCCTTGCGAACCTTTCACGCCCCCATGTTTTTAACAACTCAGGCTTTAGCCTATTTATGGGACATTAGTGGTCATCGAAGAAATTTCGTAAAGTCGGCGTGTGCTGCAGCAGTTTCAAGTAATTTGTAAATATGTGGGAGCTTAAGAGCAATTATTTGTGTAACAGTCAGATTCTCACAGTCACTGACTTAAACAACGTTCTTACTAAGTTAAGAGTAACTAACCTTCTCTTGGGTGAAACGAAGCAGCAGGAACTGAATAAGCCTTTCTTAAATCGTGAGGACGAGGTCTTGTAGATAATGCAAGCGAGCATTCTTGTTCTGTCACAAAGTATGACTGTTGTGTCACGATACCACAGTTTTGTCACAATGCTTGATGCTGGCGCAACATGCTCGAATAATTGCATTAGTAAGGGCCCTGTATCGATGCAGCTGTGCAGTTAATCGCTGTATGGGGCGCAAAATAGAGGTTGAAGATACTGCAAGTCACAATTTTGATGTTTGCCAAGTAATTTTTGCGCCCCCATCAAAGTAGCGCCTATGGCACGGGCCATGCCTGCCATACCCTAGATACGCCACTGCTCTCCGCATACTTTCTCCGATTTGCATCGTGACATGACAGTCTTGAGTGTATCGTGCTGACCGCCAGTGTTGCCAGATGGTTGTGACCTAAATCTGTTAATGGTGTCTTGCTAAAAATCTGTCTTGTTAAAAATCTTGTTACAGATTTTCAGCAAATATCTGCTGAAAGCGGTGAAGTTCTGGTAAAAATCTGTTATTTGAACATGATTGAAAGAAACCTATAAAGTTATTCAATTTAATTTTTCGTTTTGCACTCGCTCTCAATAAGCATGGGTGCAAAATGCCGGTCTAGGCCAACACACTTTTCGGCCCACAATTTTCTTTCAGTCAATACTTTGAACACGGTAACTGCAGCTTACTTCGTTTTTTTTTGTATGGCACACAGTTCTTGACAATCTATGAAATGGTTGCATGTTTGTATACAGTAGATTTAGAACAATGCTCAGCGATAAACAATCTGAACATAGCTTCAGCCCTACAACTTTCTAAGTCTGGTCTTTGTAACTTAACCTTGTTACATTCACAAAGTTTTGGCTTCGTGAGCATGCGAAAACTTCTTTATTCTTGTCTGAGTGCTTTTGTTACCAGTTGTGCCTTTTAAGCTCACCATTGTTTCGCTATGATTGCATTACTGCAAACTTCGCAAAACGCTTTTCTTGAATCAGCAGGATAGGCAGTAGGACTATAGGCACTGAGCCAACTCTTAAGATCTGAATCTTGCAACCACATATGTCGAAACGTTTGGCAGCTTTGGTTTATCAGGAAGTTTTTTACCAGACATTATTACTTATTAGTGTAACTGAGCCACTTGGAAATATCGCACCGTGGGATAAAAAAACATTCTACTAATGTTGTCTTTAACCCAACGCGCTCACTAAGCACGCAAGCAAATCATTTAGGCTTCACCAAGCCATCTAATTACTTGTTATTATGATATAATTATCTGCTTGAAGCAGCTTCTTCGCATCCTAATAAAAATTCCAAATAATTGCAAGCAGCTGGTTGTGCTTTGTCCTGGTGCTACCCAATTAACAACGTCATAAAAAAGAGAAGTACATTTTTGGTGAAGAAAGTGTAAAGTTTTCATCTTGAAAAACTGTTGAAACAGGTTTTTGGTCAGGAATTTGTTACCTGCTAAACCTACCAATCGGTTCGTAAAACCCTGCTAGAAAATCAGCTAACTGCTAGTTTCAAAATTTCACAGCTAACAGTGAGAAAATCCTGCTAGATTTAGCAGCATATCAGCTAAAATGGCAATACTGCTGACAGCAATCTTATGCCTTTTGTTACGTTACTGTACAAAAAGAATCAAGCAAGAATTTCTGGACACAGACAGCGTTCAATTGAAAACCTTCGCTTACTACTTCTGGCAAATTTAGCAAAATACTGACTTCTTGGACTGAAAAAATCTTACATATAATGTAATAAATAGGATTTATTATAGAAAACCGCGGGCCCCCGAAAAGCGCGGGGCCCGTAGCAATTGCTACATTTGCTACTATTGTTCATCCGACACTGGGTGTTACGCGCATAAATTTTCCTTATTTTTGGTGAAAAACGTATTATTCACTCATATAATGTGCTACAAAGCAGATCATAAGCAAGTACTCTGCTTTCAAAGGGCCCGCCTACAGAAATTGTAATGTGCAGGTACTTTGCTTTCAAAGGGGCCCCCAACAGCAACTGCAATTTGAAGGTAATTTCCTTTCAAAGGGGCCCCCAGCAGCAACTGAAATGTGTATGTACTCTGCTGTTAAACTTCATCGAAGGGGCCCTAAAAAAGACTGTAGTGTGTAAGTATTCTGCTTTCAAGGGGGCCCCCAACAGCAGCTGTAATGTGTAAAGTACCTTGCTTTCACAGGGCTCCCAACAGCAATTGTAATGTATAAGTACCTTGATTTCAAAGGGGCCCCCAACAGTAACTGTGATGAAAAAACCCTTGCTTTCAAAAGAGGCCTTCAACAGCAATTGTATGTGTAAGTACCATTGCTTCAAAGGGACTTCCAACAGCAATTTTAATGTGTAAGTACTATGTTTTCAAAGGGTCCCCAACAGTAATTGTAATGTGTATTATGCTTTCAAAGTGGCCCCAAACTGCAATTGTAATGTGTAAGTACTATGCTTTCAAAGGGGCTTCCACCAGTAATTGTAATGTAAAATTCCCTGTTTTAAAAGAGGCTGCCAACAGCAATTGTAATGTGTAAGTACTATGCTTTCAAAGGGGCCCCAACAGCTTGTAATGTGTAAGTGCCTTGCTTTCACAGGGGCCACCAACAGCATCTGTAATGTGCAAGTACGATGCTTTCAAAGGGGCCCAAACAGCAACTTTAATGTGTAAGTACCATACTTTCAAAGGGGCTTCACCACCATCTCTAATGTGCAAACAAAGAAAAGCTTCAAACCAACTTCTATACCTAAAAAATTGTGGGCTAAAATTCCTTCCAAAAAGTTCTGAAAAGACCCCATGAAATAAGAGCAAATATTTATACCAAATGATAACTTTTCATACCAAATGATAATTTTTTATACCAAATGATGATTTTTAGAGATTGGGGTGTTCAGTTCATTGATAATTTTTTGAAAATGCCACAGTTTAGCAGAAAATATCCAAGTGGAGCAGAAAAAAAGGAAAAAGTAAGAAAGCATGAAGGTTGATGAAAAATGTAAAGGTCTCCTGGACAGATTTGTTGTTGTAGCAAGTGGCACTGGTGAGCCTACAGAGGAAAATGCAGGTTCAAGCACCCAAGTTGTTAACAGTAGCTATGTCTGTCTAGTGCATAATCAGATGTGCCATAGCCTACACAAAAACTCAAGTTTTGTAAAAATGAGGTTGAAAAATACATGCTTTAGAACATTCATATTTTTATCAAAGGATTTCTTTTTTATGTCTCTGACATGAAAAGGTTAGACAAATTTCTCATTTCTTGTGATGTTGTACCTTAGTAAACATTTGCATCAGAAAATAAGACAACATGCAATTGTTATAGCAGTGACCATACTATATCTTTTAATTTATAGAATATATTATCTTTTTAGTTTACAAAGTAATTTTGCATTATTGCTGTGGTGCTGCAAAGACTGCTAATAAGCAAGGCAACATTCAAGCTTCTTATCAAGCAGCAGAAATGACATTTTTGAGGATTATGAGTACTCATTTTTTCTACAGATATTTCAAGTATTTTAGGTGGTTTGAATTTAGCTCATGCTTGAAGTCACAGGTTATTTGAAGCTCGACTAGTAGGGGAGAACGGGGTATGTTGAACCATTTTTTACATTTTTTGCCATTGCTCTTTTGGTGTAGGCACTAGAAACCTAAAATTGGGGCATTTGGTAGTTACATCCATTTAACACATTTGCACGCAGGTTGTCTGACATAGCCTTTTATATTCTTAGCATAAATTGAAAATGAAAACCATCATTTTTGCGGTTCAACTTACCCCACCTCATGCGTGGGGTAAGTTGAACCAGGTAGTGGGGAAAGTTGAACCAAAATAAAGATTTGTCACAAAAACGAACTGATGCAGAATGAAATGTCGGAACATTTACACTTGCATGAACGTATTCAAAAACATTTAAATACCTTGTAAACACATCTAACCATTGATGCATGAGGAAGTGGCGGAGTAGGCCTACTTTTAGTTGAGTGAATTTATCTGATTTTTGAAGTCCGATGAAAATACATGTTTTTTTTGTCTTTTCGTCGTTTCAATCAGTTCTGGAAACGGGAGTATCCTTACCATGTCACGTTTTGAAAAAGAGCACTCGTCACCAAACTTGAAAGTGCCGACTGGTCTTCCTGTTTAGGGTCATTACTTCTTCTTTCCAAAATTTCCTTCGCATTCTCCAATTATGTCATCAATACTCCCAATGGGTGTAACATATGAAAGAGTTCTATTGCCAGTGAAGCTCACACAGGGGCAAATAAAGTCAATATGGTTAAGGGGGAGATTTAGTAATATTTGGTTAGTCAAGTCTCATTACTGTGTCACTACAGTAAGGGAGATGAAGTACACATCACAACATTGCTGCGACGAAACAGTGGATGGCAAAATGTCCTCAAAATCGTGAATGCTGTTTTCCGAATTGTAGAAAATCATGATGAATAAAGTTACTTTCGTAGGTTTTAGAGGGAGCGATCGCCCCAATCGCCTTTTTTGATAGAAACCTTTTTGATAGTTCCTTCACATGTTTTGCCAAATCATTTTCCATTCCATCACTAAACATTTTGAGTTCATTACTGAGAGCATCATAACCATAACGACGTTTCGCTACAGAGTACTTTCGGTCAATGAATCGTTTTAAGTATGACGATTAATTTCATACTGGCTTGCAGCTTTTCCAATTAAATTGCTTTTTGCTACGGCGTCTGAATTGGCTGTCATAAAGTCTTCCAAACGGAAGCACGGTGTGATTTATTTCGTTATTTAAGGAAATTTTGTAATTGCAATGATTAAAAACAACAGTAACTAAATTAAATAAACAACAACTAACGACTTGGATCAAGTAGGGTAAGTTGAACCATGGTTCAACTTGCATGACTTGAATGATTCAACTTACCCCGAAGGAGAATTTCAACTTTTTTACCGCCTGACGACACAGGGGGCACAAAATTCAGTCTCGTGGCACACTTTGTGGGCTTTCCCCCCCAAACAAAGCTTCAACTCCCAAATTGAAATGTGAAACACTATAAACCAATGTAGTTTTTATCAATCCGTGTTCTCTTTTGTCCTGTAATATTTAGACAGAGCAGTACCTGCCGCTGTTACTTAGAATAACATCGCCTCTTTTGGTACTTTTGTGAGGTACTAAACCTATTTGAGGTTTGAGCGTAAAGCCACACAATTCATTGCTTGGAGTGTTGAGCGTGAAGCTAACTTATGTGCCTATAGTTGTATACGTCCAGAAGTCAGACTTACACCTGATCAACATATTTTGTGAAGTGATTGTTGTGAGAAAATGTATTATGGCTACTTCAGGCAGTCTTCTCGTATTTTGTACTGCATAAAAGCAAGATACCTTTGGTGCTTACAATCTGCACGTCCGTGCTGCCCGTTTCTAAAACTCCTGTTAATCAAAAAAATCTATCATCTTAACACCTTGCACCTCCACCCAGTGAAAAAGAACAAACACTCGAAAACAAACAAAGAAAGAAATACCGAATTCTTATATCAAGCTGTTGAACTATCGACATCAGATTGTTCGATTTTTACAGAAAACGAGGGCTTGGTCCAGATCAAATTCATTATAACCATTCACAACTTTGGTTCAGATTACGCACTACACTAGCCCAAATTACACGGATCACCCCCAAATGAATATACACTGTATTGAAAAATTTTTCACCGTTCACGATTTTTGAGCAATTTGCGCTTGCCCTGAAAAACCAGAGTTGCCCAGAAATTTTCACTGTATTGAATATACTTTTACATTCAGGAGTTTTGAGCAACTTGCGCATGCCCTGAAAAACAGAGGTTGCCCTGAATTCACAGTCCTGAATATATATTTTTTATTATTCAGGATTTTTGAGCAACTTGCGCTTGCTCTGAAAAGCAGAGTTACCCTGGAATTTTTCACTGTATTGAATATACTTTTTACATTCAGAATTTTTGAGGAACTTGCGCTTGCCCTGAAAAACAGAGTTTGCCCTGAATTCACAGTCCTGAATATATACTTTTATTATTCAGGATTTTTGAGCAACTTGCGCTTGCCCTGAAAACAGAGTTGCCCTGGAATTTTTCACTGTATTGAATATGTATTTTTTATCATTCAGGATTTTTGAGGAACTTGCGCTTGCCCTGAAAACAGAGTTTGCCCTGAAATTTTTTCAAGCCCGGGGTGGCGGCCGACCCCCCCGCCCACCCGCCTCGTACGTCCATGGTAATGCAAGAATAGTAGTCATCGGAAGAAAGTGTATTTCCACCTTACGTTACCCATGACGAAACAAAGGTCGCAGTTAGGCTGCGGCTACCTCCAGACGGCACATGAAGTTACTGAATTATTGTTACTAAACATCAACCACAGCAGAACTAGCTTTGTCGCTTAAAGCACGCAAATAGTATCGTTTTCGCGACATTTGTGCAGTAGGCGTGATGCACGAGTAGATAAACCCATGCCAAAAGAACGATTTTTAGAAAGCGTTACAAGCAAAACTCAAATATATTTGCATTGAACCAAACCGAAAATATTTATATTCAGTAGTGATTACTAAAATTTGCAGAAAATCAAGCTTGCCGAAAAATTATATATTAATGATACTCAATGCAACATCGGAATATAGAGTTGTATTCTCATATCTCTTTTGAATCACGACGATATTTCAAAGGAATATTTTATTTAAAACAAATAAATGTCACCACGGGGGCCCCCTTGGAGCGGAGGGCCCGAGGCAATTGCCCCCGTTGCCTCCCCCTTAATCCGGACCTGTTGGTACCAGTGTTGCCAGTTTTGATATTTTAACATGACATCAGATATGATTTTCTCAGATAAATTTCTCATGTCTGATGTTGACTGGGTTATTGTTTTTTTCCACATTTCCTCTCATTTTAGGACGAAAATAAGTTAGATTCATGATTTTTAAGTTTCTTTCATCAATCTCTCACCCTGATCAATGGCGTAACTAGAGGTTGAACCCAGGGAGGAAAGTTTAGCTGAAGGGGGCCCACTGGTCACCGTAGGGGGTCCACTAACCAAGACTCAGAAATAAATTAAGAAAGATAGTGAATCTCTGGATGTCGTGAATGTCTGTACTACATACTGTAAAAAACGAAAACACCTCGAAAAACGCAAAAAAAACAATAACCTAAAGAATAGTAAATATGAAAACGAAGAGTGAATCTCTGGATGTCGTGGATGTCTGTACTACATAAAAAAACGAAAACACCTCGAAAAACGCAAAAAAACAACAACCTAAAGAATAGTAAATATGAAAATGTCAACTGGTGAGGGCCCAGTTTATACATTTAGCTTGCCAGGGTGGATGGCCGCCCTGTGCCCCCTGTCAGTTAAGCCACTGACCCTAATGTGTGTTTGGTTATCGTTTCAAACTAAAGAAGCTCTCTTCGCTGCGTTGAGACTAACATTTTACGTAAATTATAAACGACTTCTCCATTTAATGGCGATATTTCGCTCTGTTCGGATTCAACGAGGGTACTCGCGCTTTGTTAGGTTTGTTAATAGAAGCATTTAGCTTATGTGAAACCGTAGCGTAAAAATTTGATGTTATCTGATGTTGAAGAAGGCAACAATCTGATGTTAACAAGACTGACCCCAGTGGCAACGTTGATTGATACTAAACAGCAGTCAGCAACCACTAGCTTTTAGCACGCAAATAGTAACGTTTTCGTGACATGTGTGCAATAGGCGTGACGCACGAGTAGAAAGTCATGCCCATGCCAAAAGAACGATTATTAGGACAAAGTCACCAGGGAAATCAAATATGTATATTTGCATTGAACAGAACCGAAAATACTTACAGGCTATTCAGCAGCGATTACTAAAACTGGCCGACAGTCAAAATTGTTGAGAATCAGTTGCTGTTGGGGGCCCTTGATACTTAACGCAACATAGGAATATAATATAGAGTTGTATTCTTGTATCGCTTCTAAATCACGAAATTTTTCAAACGAGCATTTTATTTGAAACAAATACATTTCATCACGGGGGCCCCTTGCAGCGGGGGGCCCGGGGCAATTGCCCCCGTTGCCCCCCCTTAATCCGGCCCTGCTGCAAGCGACAGATAAATTACAGCGACGGTTAAATTATGACGAATAATAACGCTAATACAGCAACGCTTTAGAATTCATTTTTTTGTAAATCACCATCAAAAGGGTCCTGGAAGCATTTTGGGGGGGCAGAGTTGGGCTGCTACAGCACTGTTCATACCTATTTGTAAATTGTTTGGGATGCAGCTCCATATTTAGACAAAATTGTTTGGCATTATTTGCTTAGTTTGCTAAATCAATGAGGTTTTATAGCTGATGCGGAGAGATCAATACACTGTTCAAAAAATCCGTTTTGGACTTACTACATTTGTTTTGCTGTTTGCTCAGGCAGTGCCCAGAATCTACCCCCGTGCCCCATGATCAAGTCAAGCATTTGGTGCTTAGAGGAAAAATGGAATAAATATGGGAGTCAATTACCAAGATCCAGATGTGGTCAGGAGAGTAACGAGGGGGGCAAAGAGGGCACAATTCCCCGGGCGCCGAATCACTATGGGGGGCCGAAAAAGTCCCAACAATGTCGCAAGTACTTTTTTCAATACACTATATTGGTTTCCGAAAGACATCAGGTCCGAACATGGGGACGCCAAACTTGCTTCTTGTCCCGGGCGCCATCTAGCCTCGCTGCGCCCCTGAGTGTAGTGCATCTTACAACAAATCATACGCCCGTCTTACCCAGTTACAAGTCACTGATGTGGTATCACTTTTAGATAGGATGTTACATGAAAGCGTGAAATTCTACTTTAAAGTTATTTACCCAATTCAAGATCATTATATCACCCGATAAATATTTTCTGTTTCTGTGCAATATTGTATGTGAGTTTTTGGAAACTAATTGTTGCATAACCAAACGGTAGCCAATGGGCTCCCTTCAGCTAAGTTTGCCCCCCCTGGCTCAAACCTCTGGTTACGCGACTGGCTGCAACCAGATGAAATTTTCAAGGGTAGCTAAATGATTGTAACTTGCTATTTTACCTACCAAATAAACAAAGTCATCGGCGCTGTAAAACTGTTTTTGTACTCTCGTATGTCACAGTGAACTGTACCACCAGGGCCGGTGCTAGGAGGTTTGGACCCCAAGCCTGTATTTCGGGGCCCCCAATATACATTATATTGCATTTAACACACAATTTTCGTATAAACAGAAACGTCGATTAATTTAAACATACGTTTATAAATGTATGTTTCAGTGTATATGTGTACCGATGACATACTGTAAGAATGGCAGCCTATCCAGTGGCGTGCAGAGTTCTGGTGATGGCCGGGGCGACTGCTTGATTGTATTCCCTCTACCAAATTCTAGTATTGGGCAGTGGCGTATGGTTGTCATTGTTTCTGGATATACGCTGTTTGTTTCGTCACAATATGATGTCAAATTCACCCAGGTTTGCCACATCAAAAAACGAAACGGGAAACTATAGCAATGCATCATAAAGTCAGCTAAATCAAGCAAATTGAAATAGGACAGTTTTGAAATTTAGCTCAGAAAATCAATTAAACGTCCATAATTATCTTTCAATCCTCCTTTGTGATTTTCCCTTGATCGCACGATCTGGAAAATGTCACGTCACTATCAGTTTGATTGGGTGTACGCCACACTCCTCGAGTATAGGTCCTTGGTATTGAAGAATATGAGAATTACTGGCATTTGAATACGTAAAAACTAGTCTTGACAAAAAAAAACAGGTTTCGAAAAATTTAATCCATGCAGAATGTGTTAGTAGCCCTACAATAGGAAAAATCATCTAGTTACAGTAAAGCATTTTAATTTTTAGAAATTCAGTCTTGGGATGCTTCCCTGGCTTTGATGCCCGGGACCGTTGCCCAGTTCGCCCCCCACTGCACGCCACTGTGCCTATCAGCTAAAGTCGGAAGACCTAACGAACATATTGCGTGTTTGCCACCAAGCATTTTTCAATCAAATTTTTTGCTCTTCTGGTGTGAGTTTATTAGGAAAACATCCACCGTTTCGACCTATCACACGACAGGTCATTTTCAAAGGAAAAACAAAAATGGGTACGAATTAACGATAAGCAGCAATAATAGCAAAAGCTACGAATAAATGGAAAAGGCGCTTTCGAAAAATATCGACGAGGCCCAAGAATTCAACATTTATAGCAGTACTGTCAATCATATTTTAGAGGAAGTTATTTAAAGTAAAAACGCCATAACAGATAGAAACTACCAGAGCGTAAACTTAGTTATTAATCAAATAAAATTCCATTGTACAAACGCGGAAAGAGGTCGTTAATTCATTATTTCAAAAGAGAGCTCAACTTTATCTTAAGGACAACTTTACCATTTTACGTAAGGCTGTTTTCCTAAATTTGCACCGGAAAAGCAAATAATTTGGTTGATCTAACGAACAGTTAGGCTATGATTTTTCTAACAAGCATAATGGCACAGAAACTTCTCCCCTCTGCGCCTACATAGTTACGGGCCTGATTAAAACCAAAAAAGTTCTCATTTGGTCTTGCATGTAGTACTAATTTGTATGACATCAATCGCAAACTTTTCACAAGAGCCCCCTTTAAAACAGCCCAGGGCCCTGCAAACGATGTAAAGTATTTGTATCAGGTTTGCTATTTTAGGGTATGTAAATTGCAAACACAGTATTAGCAAGTAGGCTATAGTATGAGGTGTTAAATTTAGACAACTCAAGTTGCACTGCCTGAACCACTATCGCGATAGTGCAAGTTGTTGTACGTAGCCTATAGCCTGACGCTTTTTGGTTGATTTTGAAATGGTGGTTTTCAGAACGCACCGTACGTTTTTTGTATTTTTAAAATGTACAACACAGGGTGGGTCAAAAGTAGACGTGCTCTTGATTGCTTTTTTACATTTATGGCTGAAATTTTGCAAGGGTATTGACAAATACTGGACCGTTCCGCTAAGAAAATTATTCTACTTTCACCACTGAAAAGGAACGAAAAAGTTCGTTTTTAACTGCATTTGAACATCGGGAAAAGGAGGCTCGCAGCTTGTCTGCTGCACAGTATTGATATCGCAGTTGTCTCTGAATGTCTTTGTCATCTGAGAGCTCAGTATCCAATACAATTCCCAGATATTTGTATTGGTCAACATATTTTACGTATTGACTACCCAATTTCAACAATGGAGTGGCTGTGCTTTTTGCACTCTTAATCTTAAACGTCATACAAACAGTTTTGTTGCAGTTGAAAATAATCCCATGTGATTCTGCATACGCCTGGCACACATCTAGTAGGCTACTCTTTGCAACCAACGTACACTTTGGTCAGAATACCCTCAGCCCTAATCATCAGTTTTTTTCAGCGTAGTTGATATGTAGAATATCTCTCTGTGCATGCGCACATGGCGTGAAGTCAGAAATTTCGCTTGACACCGGGGTGTGCGTCAAGCAGTCCAGCAGGCCCGTAGCCACGGGGGGGCATTTGGGGGCAGTGCCCCCCAACTTTTTTGTGTCCCCCAAATGATTCAAACTCGAAAAACTAACAAATTTTGCAAATGCTCATTTTCAATGTTTAATAGTTACGCTAACTCGCAACACCACCGCACGTTGCATAAAAAGCTAACCTCATTGTTACAAAATGAATTGTACTGAGGAACGTCCACACTAGTGCCAATTTCGATTTGTGACGTCACAGTCACTGAAGACCGTCTTTCGAAACTGTTTCCGCAGTCTCCCTGTTAGTGCGAACAGCGCCTTGGCCCTACCGATCTGGCTATGGTAATATAAGAATATAGTCTTAGCCAGTGTTCTATGTAAGAAATTTTAACATATACTGGTTTTAGTGAGCGTAAATGTTTTAAAGCTGAATTACCAGAATTATAAATGAATTACAAATTTGGTGAATTATTTGAATTTAGAATAAGTATAAAGTCTTATGAAAATACAAACAAAGTAGGGCCTACAATTTTTTTCAAATAGCTTCTCCTTGTTTTCCTGTTTTTCCAACGTTTTGGAATGTTGCAAGTGCACTAGAATCAGATTTCACTGCACAAATGGTTTGGTGTGGTACTTCGCAGTTGCGCTTTGCGGTGAAACATGCCAGCCTACTTTTTGACGAATCATTATTTTCCCAGACATATATTGTAGTGCAAAAATGTCGATTGCGAAGGCTAATAAGCGAAAATACAGAAAACTCCATCAAGTGTGACCTTACTTGCCTCCAGAAAGATGAAGAGGATATCCCGCAAGGGTGTGTTGTGCATGAAAACGTTGTCTAACAGTTGTTTAAAACCATTCCAGCTCAAACAGCATGTGAACAATGCTCACAAAGACCAAGTTAGCAAATTGATTGAGTGATTTGAGTCTAAAGAAGGTTGTCTCAAATGTGTCAGGCTGGATGCAGGCAGGGCCGGCCTTAAGCCGATGCAACCGATTCAGCTGCATTGGGCCCCTCGCCATGGTGTTTAGGTAGATTGTTAATTTTTTTCAGATACTCCTTGCGCTCAAGAACTCAGCAGAAACGGCTTATAAATCTCACTGTTTACAAACAACGCTGTCGTTACAACTAGCGATGAATTTCCGCTATTATCGAACGTTAGCAAACGTGCGCTAAGGCTTTATTTCTGCGCTTTACCATGGTAGTATAGCACGGTTGACTAAACACGATGGTGTCATAAAACCACTGCTCAGAGGGACCCCGCGTCTAAGTCTTGTATTGGGCCCCGCGCCTAGGTCTTACATTGGGCCCCGCACGTGCTAGGGCCGGCCCTGGATGCAGGAGGTACATATAACTAAGCGAATCTTTACATCCCATGTGGTTGCATTTCGCATTGCTAATTCGAAAAAGTCGCATTTCTGCAGAAACACTGGTGAAACCATGCCTCCTGGATTGCGTCAAAATAGTTCTGTTGGCCCCCGGAGCATTTTGAATTGGCCCACGGAGCGAACGTTGTCAGCCAATGGTTAGAACCTCCAAATCAAAGTTTGGCAAAACGATGCGATCTTTTCAAACACACATACAAGGACGGATTTAGGGAGTGGGGACCTAGGCCATCTTAGGTTTTGGGGCCCCACGCAGTTGCAACCTATTTGGCCGTTTGGCTGAAAAAGCATGAAAGCATGCCCTCTTATGTGTAGTGCCCCCACAAAAATCTATCTTTTGTGGTTCCAACTTTGGTTCTAGGATTGCTTTAGATCAGCTATGCCCAACCCGCGGCCCGTGGGCCGCATGCAGCCCAGTTGAAGGTTTGTGTGGCCCAGCTTAGGTTTTCGCTGTAGCATAAGTAGCCTACATACTGACAACCTGTCCTTATTTTGATAATCTTAAATTGACATTTTTGATGCAGGTGGTCCTCAGTGACCCTCAGTGTTGTTTTATCACGTCTGTACCGCGTGCTGGGAGTTTTCCATACATGTCCACTGACACCTCGGTGCAAAACTTTTTACTAGTTTTCTGATTTCTGCCCAAGTTCCATTGGCACTAAATTTACCTATGAAATCACACTTACGGAGTAGTTAAAGGTGCCAAACAGGCGTTACTATTGCAGTTAGGATTCGAACGCTTTCAGTACATTCACTTAATCTGAATTTAGTTTGCTAAGATCAAAGTCATTCAATGTGCGGCCCTCGTTAAGATATTGACATAATTTTTGGACCAGTTTTGTAGCTCGTTTCTTGGCTAGAGAAAGAGTCACAAAAGAGTCAGAAAAGTTATAGTTTATTATTCTAGACCGTTTTTCTAACTATCCAGTTTTGGGTTCTAAAAAAGACCCCTCATTACCCTCACCATGCACACAGACAGCAGCAGAGACAGTACAGCAATCAACAATACCTGCAATTTACAAGCATTGGGATCACTGATACCATTTAAACAGAGCTTTTGTATTCTTATTTTACCAACGGCAATATACATTGTTACTAACATGGGGTTCGCTATTCAAACTACACCATTACACAACGCGCTCAACTGCATTTACTAATCTCACTATGCAGTTGCAAAAACAAAAATTATTCAGACATTGTCCTGCCTCATCGCCTCTTATACCAATGTGAAACAAAGCTTAACATTCTCTTTTTTTGGTATTCATGCTGACACTTTTGGTTAATGAACTGCGTTCATGAAGGCTGGGGGAAAAGAGGCCTGAATTTAAAATCTTACTTGGCTGGCGGGAACAGGATTATTAACTGCCACAGGCAAACCAGCCGAAATCGCCACAATTGAAATATTTGACAAACTCCCTTACCACGGCTGTAAAAATCTCACACACACGAGCAAAACAGCTCACGTACAACGCACCCAAATGGTTGTAACTGTTAGGTTCAGGATTCGCGTAACTTCACTCCACAGGTGAAATAAGCAAGAGATAAAAAACTGTGATTGATTCCTTGCTTATTACACCTGTGGAGTGAAGTTACTTGAATACAGATATGCGCAAGTTTGAAACATCGCAAAAAGAAGAAAGCAGAGCCCAATCGGCTGATTCCTCTAAAGCCTATAGAAAACCTTCTAGAGC
>Ga0210059_1005173_pt1 | contig 20973 bp, 15 predicted proteins | sample Ectturendosymbi2_FD_188042 | JGI IMG/M metagenome (GOLD analysis project Ga0210059, IMG submission 188042) | Ecteinascidia turbinata endosymbiont from Florida, USA - Sample 2 (SPAdes) (version 2) | ecosystem: Host-associated > Tunicates > Ascidians > Unclassified | place: Key West, Florida...
AAAATGCATGTCAGATCTTTGTAAAAAGTCAACTAATTTTTTAGTCTGTATTTTTCAAAGCTTAATTCAGTTGTATATAGGTAATAAGCCATAGCTGTTAAGAAAAGGAGCACCCCAGGAGCTGCAAGATTTGCAGTATATTATGTGGTAAAGTATGAGAAACCAGAGTTGTGATGGTGGTTTAGAAGCAGCAACTGCCACAAATAATTTCTCTTTATTGTTGAAAAGCCACTACCAGCTAGTCAACAAGGATCTGTGACACATATTTTTACTGCAGTCTTACATTGCTGGCCTCATGGTGTTTTACAAAACAATGTTAAGCTAAAAAAACGACTACAAGAAATAAATGTAGATTATTAAGCTCTATGAACAAACTATTTAGTACAGTGATGCAAAATTTTTCTGTGAATTTTATAAGCATGTAGAAATTTTTAGTAGCACACACATTAAGCTTTGCCATACTGCATCCATATGCATAAAGTATGAAATGTAAACAACTTAGGAAAGAAAACATGCAATGAAATACCTCTACTTAATTATAGGCAAAATTAAGCTGGCTATCTTCTTTCACATATGTAGAGACAAAACAAGATTGGCTATCCTCCTTTAGATATGTATATTCCTCTGCCTGCCTAAGGCATGCCATAATCTTGTATTCTCCGATGGTGCAAAGTTTTTCAGTGATTCCTCACTCTAACCTATAAGCATCAATGAATAGAGGTTGGATGTAGTCAGTTGCTTGCACTTTACTTGGACTCATCCGTTAGAGCCCAAGCTACCCTCTACAGTTAAGGATTTAAAAAATACAATTCATACCAAATTGAATGTTTTTTTTGAAGTAATGGATTTGCATAGGACATTGGATAAGATTTCCTTTCCAATGGACAATCAGTTCTCATTTGAGAAAAATTTCAAATGGATGATAAATTGTTTAGTAACTTGGGCTAACATGAATGAGCCGAGTATGCAGAGGACCAACTGGTGTTATCACTGCTCTGTGATGTACGTTACACAACAGTGGACAAGTTCTCATGAAAACTTATCATTCAAAATGATAGTGCCAGCCAGAATGCGAGAAAATGGAAATTTTAATGATGCAAGCCTTGAACAATTGCATTTAGTGTCAATCAGTATAAATCATGTGATGAGCTTGAGTAACGCTGTTCACCTGGATTTCTCCCTGAATTAACATCGATATTCCGTTTCATCTATGGCATCAACATGTCGCTTAACCCAAAACATAGTATGGGAAACGAGATCAGACAAAGGAGCGAAAGAAATGCCAGAGGTGAAACTGAAACAATTTTGTTCACGTGCTGTGCTTCATTATTACCACTATTAGTAGTATTCCACTTAACACCGTGGGAGCCAGTGTGTGATATACTCGTGCTTTGAAATGCCGCATGCACTGCTATTTTCCTGTCATTTTGCAACTTCATAAGTTGCCAGGTGCTTGTGTTAACTAGGAACCTGTTCAAACCCTCAAAAGATGCAGTGAGTTCTTTAGTTTGTGTTATAAAACATGGAAAGTTTTGGATTTCGTTTTTTTTGTGGGTGACATCATCAGTGAGGTAGGTTTTAAGGCATTTTGACCAACATTGCTTGGCCCTGGGTGCCAACCACTAGAAGGAAATTGTTGACTCAAGCCTCTATTGGAAACTAGGCTAAAATATGAGTCTTTTTAGCCTTTGATCACCTTTCTAGCATTTCTGGTTCCAAAGTTGTGACAAAATAACCAAAATTTGGGTAAAAAATTGTTTGTTTAGGTAATTTTTAGGCAAGGTTTATTTTGCCATCAGAAATGGTCACATGACAATGATGATGTGCACAGATGATTACATCGCCCTTGTTAGATGATGTAAAACCCTAAACCCCAAAGCTAAGCCTAAGCATGCAACCAAAACCTTCAACCGCAAACCTGAAGTATGATCCTAAACTCTAAAGCCAAACCCTAAACCGAAAAAGTAATAGAAACTATGAAAAAAAGTACCCATGTAGGAAAGCAAAAGCAGCATTAGTGAGCACTGAACCTGACGAGCACTCGCACAACGGCCATGGACACATCCCCAAGCTTATCGTCCTTGTCACGTGACCATATTAACTATTCTGGTTTGGCTAAGGGCAAAATAAATCCAGCAGTGCTTTTGCCATTAATCAATAACTGCTACCTAATTTTTACCCAAATTTAGTTTTTTGGCCATAAAGTGTGAACCAGAAATGCTAGGAAGCTAATCAAAGACTCATATTTTAGCCTAGTTTCCACTGAAAACCTGAGTAAACATATCCCTCTGGCGGTTGGGGCTCAGGATCTGATGACCTTGGCCAAAAAGGCTTAAACCTACCCCACTTATGACATCACCCACAAAAACAAAACCCAACACTTTCAAATTAAAAAAAATCCAAACTGGAAGATACTCGCCACATCTTTTGAGGGTTTGAACAGCTCTCTAGCACAATTTGCTGGCGAGTTGCTGAGTGATGCTAGAAATATGGTTCACGTGAAGTCCCAGCTCCTAAGGTGTTAAAATTACACACTAGGCACAGCTACGTTGCTGCAAATCTTGTTCACACACACCAAGTTTTTGGTCGCACTGCATAGGTGTGAGACAGCATTTTTGTACCGCTGATTTAGTGCAATTCATGCATTTTTTAATGAAAGAAGCCCTTCCAATTGGAGTTATGGATTGTAGTGATTTGCCTTTCACTGACAGTGCCTCCTGGCATAATCAGAAGGCTCACAGTGGTATTGTTTGTCATCATCCGCATGGGTCAAAATTGCGTAAGTTTGAAAGTACAAAATACTTGTGCACAGGATGCATATGTTTTTTGTAAAGTTTTAAGATTAGGATTTGGCATGTTATTCTTTGCCTTCCTGAACAGCTTATCATCAAACCATGCTCTTCATAACAAATCAGATAAGCTCATCATATTTTGGCATTTCTCAGCAGGGCCTTCAACACTGACTTGATCAGTTTTCTGCTGTGTGCAACCAAACTGGAATGAAAATCAGCACTGCAAGGCTGAGATATTATGTCTCTCCAGAAACCAAAGGTAGTGTATGCTATGAGAAAGCGGCAATACACTGTACCAGATAGAGAAGTTCAAGTACCTTTGGTTGGTATTCATGCATAGTGGAAGGTGGAGTAAGGAGATTAATACACAGATTAGTAAACCAAACACCGTTTTGCATGAGCTTCATTATTCTGGGTCACTAAACAAGAGCTTTCAAACACTGCATTGTGGTTGGTTTTTAAATTGGTGTTTATTCCGATCCTCACATGGTCATGAATCTTGAGTACACAGTGTGACACTTCACAAAAAAGTGTGCAGTTGTGCAATTCGTTAAGCCCCAAATGTTGAGTCGGTTCTCTGAATCAAGATTATCCTAGCTATGTTGGTTCCACCATGTGTCAAGAATGTCCCAGGAAAGATTGATGATGCAAGTCTTGCTGGCTACAACCACACGAAAGTGACCAAGAGGTTGTTCAATGACCAGATGGAGTGACAACATCTCTAATCTGGCTAATTCCCATCTTAGCACGGAGCAAGCAGAAATGTCTCAAATTGCTGTTAATGGTGAGGTATTTTGAGTCCAGCTAAGGCTGCTGCTTCTGTGACCCTTTCCAGAGGAAAAGGGAGCATGAAAATGAATGAATGAAATGAATATTTCAGCAGTCATACTCCATACTGACTGTAAGTAAATCTTGCCACATTATTTCATAACAATCCATCATCAGACTGGAGTTCATTTGAAAATTTCGCTGAAGTGAAATTCCGGGATGTTTTGCTAACTTGGACAGGACACCAGGACAGATGTTTAAACCGGGACAGTCCCAGCCAAACCAGGATGTATGGTAGGTCTATCTAAAGTCAAGCTACAGTTTTTGTCAAGCTTAGTCCAGCTGTTAGTTTGTGTTTACTGGCACCTAATTTAATAACCCTTCCACTTGCTTGAAAGCTGATTTTGGCATCAGAAGACATTATGTAAAAGCTTAAAACTTTCTACCAAATCTTGTGAATTGTCCAATATGACATCACTGTGCAGTATTACTTCACCATGATGTCAGCAAACATGCACTAAACAAAATTTTGTAGCCAACTGCCAAATTTTATTTTGTTCATTGTTTGATCTGCCATCAGTGATAAATGCAGTTCATGGAGTGGAGATGGACGTAAAGAAAAAGCATAAAAGCCATAAATTCTAAATTGAAGACCCACCAACCAAAAGTGCCTAAGTCACATTTTAGGGTAAACTGAGTTACACAGTGGATCGTGTTCTTGAAATTTTCCTCAACATGCTTTCAAAATCTAGCACGGAACAAGCATGTAAAGGTTAAATCTGCGCATGCACATTCTGCTTTTATCCAGTGTTTCACATGTGAATTGAAAACTTTAACAGCTGTTTTCTTGAAACTGGCAATTTGTGACTTGGGCAATTTTTGTTGGAGGGTCTTCAAATATAAGGCACATTTTTTCTACATACTAGTCAGAACTCTAGGGCTTGGTTTTGACAGAAATGAGCTTATGAAACATTTTCACCTCAATAGCACCTATTTCAGTTTTATATACCAATTGCAAAGGGACTGATGAATTTCTTAATCCCATAACACCTATCCAAGCTGCTTCAGTTGCTCGAACATGTTCAGTCCTAACCTGTCAACCGATGGAGCTAATTGAACCCTCTAAAGGTGCAGAAAGTCCATTAGTTTCAAATTGAGCTGTTTGGGTTTTGCAAGTTTTGTGGGGTAACTTGACATCACAAGGTGGTCCCCATGACATCATCAGGCCCTGAGAAAAAAATTTGTGACAATTTATCTGTTTTTTCATTAAAAATAAACTAGGTGAAAATCTGCATCTTTAGAGTCCTTGATTAGCCATCTAACGTTAGAGGTTGGCAAGTTATACCCAAAAATCTGCATTTTTTATTACAAATTTCTAGTAATTTCTTAATTACTGTATTTTTTCGTTTATAGAATTCCATGCAACTATTCAGGCTCCAGTCTATAATCAGTGTGGTTTGTTGCTGCTAATGCAGATATTGCCACAGATAGTGCATGTATAACATTAATTTCCTCACCAGCAGGGATGCAGCTCTACAGGGGTAGGTTAGTCAGTATGTCTAGTCTCTTAGCACCTACTACTTTGAAAACAACAACCAACTAAATGAGGTTTTACATAATCATTAATGTGTGTAAGTCTATGTGACGTTCTATATATTTTAGTCTTTAAACAGATATATATCCATACCAATGGTTTTACCCAGGCTTGCTTCAATCATTAACACATTTGGAGTTTTGAAAATTTGATGTTGTTTTTCTTGTTTGTCCATGTGGAAGAGAAATTCTGGCTAAAAATAATTCTTTTAACTGCAACATGTAAGGGTTTAAGCTCACAAATGCAATTCCAACAATTCGTACTAAATTTTCCCATTAAAATCTGAATCTTAAAAAACAAATAAAAATAATATTTATTTTGAGTCAGACTCTTGGTTCATATTATAAGGGTAATCGAATAACAAAAAATTGGTTAGTCATTCTGCAGTACAGGGCAGGTGTTAATTGATAAACATGGGCAACACAGGGAGGTCCCAAACACTGAAACATTGCACCAGCTATAACTGCGTTCACTGATCATCAAATGGGAATCTGGCAGTGGGAAGTAAATGACAACATTTTAATATCAAGTCAATAGCTAAAATTGTTGGTTAGGGATACTCAGTGGCACACATAAGCATGTACATTGTTTTGATCTAAGTTTCCAATGTTTTTGTAAGATATTTAGCTTGAGGCTGTCAACCACTTGTTTTCGCTAAATTTAGTGCAAGATTTGACGGTTGGTATTTTGCTAGTTTTATATAATCACTTCATTACATGTTTGGCTTGCACATGATCATTGACATGATGGGGGTGATAGAGGAATTATAAGAAAATGCATAAAACATGAGGTGCCAAGAAGCATACAGAAGGTAATCAATCTAGCTTGTGCTAGGACCAAAGCCTTTGATGATCAATCCTCACGAATTGTTTCACTTTCAACAAGAAATGGAGATTTCGGCCAAGTGACAATAACAACTGATTCTGAACCAAGAAGGTTCTGCTTTTAGCATGTTTTGTATTTTAATTCCATAATTTGGATCTGCTTCTGAAAGATTCATTATTGTGAAATAAACATACCTATTCCATACTACTAGCATGCAGGGTTGATTGATTTAAATCAATCAAGCAATAAAAATTAAAAAAATCATATACATGAAAGAAGACAAGGATATGTACATGGTGGTAGTAGAGAGAATATGCTTGGTGGTGCTAATGCATTTATGGTACTTTGATGATACACAAGCTTTTAGGACACACGCATGAATGATGCCATCATAATTATTATAATGTAGAACTGCGATGACTTCCAAGCACATCGATGTATGAAGTGCATGAGGGAGTGGGAGGTTTTGAAGGACCAGGGGTCATTTAAGCTGCAGACCTCCCAAGGACGAAGCTGCTTATAGTGTAAAGGAAATAGTGTTTAACAGTTATGTTAGTAGGTTATTATGTTTGATATTAGACTGTCACCAACAAGTATGTTGCATCAAACCAGAAATGGAAAATGCCTAAAACAACTCATTAGTGGTGCATAAAACACTAAAACGCATATGTGTCCACTACAAAACCATAAATAGCAAATCTGGCTATTATGAAATAAGAGCTATTTTAATGAACACTGTATATTAAAGGAATCCTTTCCCAGCAAAGAATCAGGCACTAAGATCTTACAGAGTATATATTTCGCCTATTAAGCAGGCTTCAACTCTTCTTCAAATAGATTAATATTTTCTATGAAACAATGAAGAACAACGTTTGTGTTATAAACAAGTTGTAGAATCAACTTTTGAAAAGTGTGGCAAGCTTCTTTGGTGTTTGAAAGATTGTGGTATAAACACTTACGGTAACATTTGCAAAGCCGCAAAAGTGTGAAATCGGACAAATTGCTTGAGGTTTATAAATAGTTCAAACAAAATACTTATATAAGCAAAACCCATTATGCTTTTGCCATCTTTGTTTTTGCTGTCATGTTTGCTCTAGGGCAGGGTTCTTAACCTGGGGTCCATGAATGTATTGTAGGAGGTCTGTAAACCAAAATCCAGTCAAGAAAATCTGCTAGTTTTTATCTGCTTATTTGGATCCTTAGTTTGCTTAATTGCAACACAAGTGTAGTCTGACATGCATTTTTAGGCCAACAGATAATTCCAGTACTACCTGTATGATGTAATAGTTCACACTATCCACAATTTTTTTGCTTAACTTTGCATGTGCATTGACATTTTATATGAAAGATTTCTCTATTTTGTTCATGTGTAGGTCATCTATTGTTTTATTCTGACTTGGGATCTGTCAGATATAAAGTAGAGAAACACTGCTTTAGAATGTATAAATTTTTCATGTACTTAATGTGGTGAATATGTTAAAAAACACAAAGCAGAGATCGCAACACTAAATTATAATTGTAAATATTGGTTCAAGTAATAATTTAACATTCTATGGCTTAAAAATGAGGTTGGTACTCACAATATTCAACTTCATTGTTATATTGCCATCACTTGAACTGACGTAAAAAATAGATTATTTCCAAGCCCAGGATTATTTTTAGTCACTGACCTAGAATCTATTTGGACAAGAATATATAAGATTGCAACCAATATTGAAAATGGACAAAAATTTTGACGTTAAAGACAAGAGCTGTACAAACATGATCTATCCAAAAAATAATGTTTGGTCAACCATTTTCAAGGTCCTATTGTACCTATATGTTTATAACTGACTTGGGGTATGATAAGTTAAAGTTCGATATTTTTACAGGTGACTGAAAGGAAAGGTTCAAAGCTGCGGAAATGTTAAGCTGGGACTGATACTAAATTTAAAATTAAAGCCTTGGCCAAGGCTACACTTACATTAACATATTCTGTAGACTAGAACATTTAGAACAGTGGTTCTCAACATGGTGTTCATGAACCAGGGGTTCACGGGAAGATTTTCAGGGGTACTTGGATGGCATTTGAGTTTTCATGTATTGCTATTTTTTAATATCCGATGTTAGAGGAAAATGCGTGCCGATTGAAAACTCTGCATAGATTTTGTCAGCTTACTGGGGATTCAGGTTGATTGTTTTATGGCTCGGGGGTACTTAATGGGAAAAAGGTTGAACCACTGATTTAGAAGCTAATTGTAATAATTAACCTGAGAAAATCCAGTGTCTCTGATCAGTTAAAACAACGTATCAAAGACTTCCGAATGAACCTACTATGACAATTTAGCTCAAACAATCCTAGTTTAAAAAGTGGTATTCTGTTTACAGTCAGTTAATGTTGTGTTCTGTTGTTTGTTGTTGAATACTGGTAAACTATTGGTTCCTTTGTGTATGTTTATCGTGTGATTATGTGTTTGTCAAATCTAGTCTGTAAAATCTGGTAGTGATCATTTGTATTCACTGGCATGTTTCATTTTTAGGTACTGTTTGTGTTTTAACAAAAGTCAAATTACACTTGTAAAATTGCAATGGCAGAGGGGTTGATACCAATAGATATTCAATGCAACAAGCTTGTTGATTGGTTAATTGACAGAAGGCATTGTAACATCAAATGGCAGAAGTCTGCTGAGGTAATCTGTCTGTACATCTTTATTCCTACAATTTATACTTTTTTCTGCAGGTGTTTAAGATAATTTGCATTGTGTTTGCTTTGTGTATGAGTTGATTGAAATGGTAAGATGCTCTTTACCTAACTGCAAGCACTTAGGGATGTACTGCTGAGCAGCTGTTCATTTGTAGCGCTTATTTTAACAACAAAAGCAGAGTAATGCAGGGTTTTTCTGTCCTGCCCACAGCCAGCATGAATATGTATGCTTAGACCAAGACCCCAACCTTTTTAATTTTTTGAAATCAAACTGAACACAGGTTTACCAGAAAAAGTATGAGAACTGTAAAAACATAGTGAACAAGTTATACTAGCTATGTACTTGAGCAATCAAGCAAGGATATAAGTTGGCGCTTATGTTGTTATCTAGAACAAGGGTTCCCAACCTTTCTCTGATCCTGTACCACTTCAGCATTTCGACAGATGAGCATGTACCCTTAAAATTTCTTATGAAAAAAGCTGAGTAAATTATCAAAAATCCACCAAATTTGTAATAAAACTTGCAGATTTTTAGAACTATAAAAGTACACTCCATTTTTATGTCTCAAAGTTAACACCTTTGCTGCCAGTAGTTTTCAGTAAAATCCAGGTTTCTAGCATCTCTCAGCAACTCCACAATTCGCCAGCCAATTGTGCTACAGATCAGATCAAGTCCTCTAAAGACTCAGTGAGTGTTTAAGTCCGCACTGAAAAAAAATTTTTAGTTTTGGGTTTCTATTTTTTTGTGGATGACGTCATAACAGGAAAAAATCAATTTTTAGTTTTTTTGTGAAATTTGTGGGTTTTTCAGCATAAATTTTGAACCCAAAACCTTAAAAAGTCAATCAAATGCTCAAAAGACTCGGATTGTAGCCTAAAACCACTGAAAACATGAGCAAAATACTTCTATCTAGCGGTTTGGACGCAGGGCCTGATGACCTCGGCCAAAGAGGCCTAAACCTACTCCACTTATGACGTCACCCACAAAAAAAACGAAACCCAAGACTAAATTTTTTATTTCAGTGCAGACTTGAAGACTCGCTGCATCTTTTGAGGGTTTGAACAGCTCTTTAGCACAATCGACTGGCGAGCTATGGACTTGCAAAGTGGTGTGAAAATAGTGGCTTGTGCATGATTTCCAGGTACAGTATATTGGTACCCCAGCAACGAAGGTGTTATGTATTTAAAAATGAGCATATAATGGCTTTTAAAAGTAATATTAAGTGATATATGTATAAATATTCAGAAATAAATAATATATAAATATATTTTTTCCTACTATTGCTAGCCTCAAATGTACCCTTTCAGATAGGCAAATGTACCCTAGGGGTACGTGTACTCCAGGTAGGGAACTCCTACCATAGATGGTCCAACAATAAGTTTCCATTTAAAGGTGATGCGGTTAAATCATTTTCTTCTAAAATATTATGAAATACCAACCCATAGTACATAACAGTATAAATTTGTGCCAGACAGTTAATTTTGAACATTGAAACAAAAATAGTTTGTCTTATGCTCATTTCTTTCAGGTTGTAAAGCAAAAGATTTCAAATGCACTTCATGATATGCCTAACACAGAAGAAATGAGGAAACTGCTTGAAGGATCTTGTTTTCATTACTTCAAATGTCTTAAAATTGTTGATGTTCTCAAAAGTACAGAAAAAGACAGCAAAAACATATTTGGAAGGTATTCTTCTCAAAGAATGAAGGTAGGCAATCCCAAATGCAATATTTAGTGTTATAGCTGCGAATGTGTTTGTGATCTACATTGGCAGAAGCAGTTCCTATGACGTTGATCAACTGCAGTTGTCTTGCTTATTTTGAACTGGAAACTTTTATGATACAAATAGGGAGAAGAGAAACTGAAATCTTTACAAGTACTCTTAGTTTGTTAAAAGTCTATGTACAAATAATTTTAAGATGCCTTTTTGGAGCCAAGTGTGTGGTGCTGAGATGCACGAAACGTCATCTTTGGCTTTTTCAGTCATATTAGAATTCTTGGCAGTGCACTTCACTTTTAGCTATGGGATATTGTCTGTTGAGTGTTGATGGTGCCTATCTGCAACATGGTTTCCACTAAAAGATTTGCCCCACTGTTCAGAATTGAACCCAGTGGTTTGTGAACTCTATGCATGTATGATAAACAAGTTATATATCAAATTTGTGAAAGTCGTGTTTGGATCACACCACAGCAGCCAAGCACATGGCAGAAGTTTGGTTATTGATGTAGTATATCTTCAGATTCTTTTGCATTTATCAAGGTCATTCAAACCGTTTTCATTAAGTTGGCAAGTTTGGAAGGACATTGAGATTAAATTTTTTGACCATTTTATCATACTAATTCCAGGTCGTACGGAGCTGCATCTAGGCATTACACAGAAAAAACTTATCAACTCATGTTGTTCTCTTACACCTTACTTCATTTTCACCTCAAGGCTTATTAGTAGTCCTGTTTTGCAGCTGCTTAAAATGTGACAAAAACAGAAACAGTGGAAATGGTTTTTGCTTCAAATAAAATGCAGATATTTGCATCACAGTGTGGCTTGTCAGATAATCTGCAAGTATACTCAAAAACAAAACATGACATTAGTGTTTCAGTTTGTTTTCTAGCACACTTTTCACCAGTGTGTCAGTTGCTTCATACAATTTTTCTAAAAACTAATAACTTGCTCTGAGTTTTTTATAATAAAATATACTAAATATACAGACTAGTCGTTTGAAGATTTCCTTTTTTACAGTATTTGTTTGATGGAATTTACTATTTGATTAATGTGTGATTGCAAGTGACATAAAACAATGGTTATAACAAGCTTCGCAGTTATTTTCTTTGTGATTTTTTAGGATTGTCGGCGTAAAGGTTTTAATGTCATTAAACAACAGAGTAGTTTTAAATTTCAAATTAGTCGGAATCCCCTTTATCTTTTGGTGCTTGTGGATGACCAGCGGCGTAGTAAGCATCGAAAAAACGCCATTAGCGGTATCTTATTGATCACATCCTTTTAACAGCTCATCAGAGCTGAAACGCACGGAAGAAATAAACCAATGCCACACAATGATGACAGTCATGTTTATTATATTTACACTTTCTGGCCACGCGAGCGAATCTGGCTGAATGTCATTGCACGCAAAACAGAGTCTTTTTAGAAAAGTGCAAAGGTCGAGTATCTTTTCATGTGGTCACTTTCCTTAAAATAATTTCACAGTTTCTTTTTTTCATTGAATTATTTGTAAATGAAAGAGATGGCTGTACTTGTTGCTCATCCTCCCAGCGCAGCTATTCATCGACTTTACGTTAATGTTGCTTCTCTGCGAATAAATTCCGTCTGCAATGAAAACAACTTTCCTGTATGGGCTTGTTTCTGTGAACAAGTACCTTGGTAGTTGTTACCAATCAGATATTGGAGTAATCGTTATTAAAACGGACAAACATGCTTGTGATAAGCCGTCCCAAAACGTTATTGTTATCCTTCATCCTTTTTCTTACTATCAGTTTTTCCCTTTTTGCATTTCGCACCCAGTGCAAAACTTGAAAAGGCATTCTGATATAACTCACTATGGCTGGTAATGTTTAATAGGCGTCGTCAGCGCAGCAGCGACAGTTTATTTAGACGCAAGCAAGCAACTAGATTTCGTTCTCATGCGTCACAATTACACGAAGTCTTTGATAAATTGCATCTTTCGCTGGTTGGAGTGCTAGGATAATAGTTTACCTGCTTGAGAGAGCTGGAGCACCAATGTCACAAAAGCGAAAGCAGTTACAGAATTTCTGGACAAATCAGTGCTGGCGGAATTCAGTCGGGATCGAACGGCGGGATTCAAGAAGCTACAGGCTGTCGGCCATTGCTCGGTTTTCTGTAATAACATTATTAACAGCGATTATTTTATTTCAGGACTGGCAGGAAATCGTGAAATTGTATGAAAAAGAAAATCTACATCTTGCTGAGTTGTCCAGCAGGCTGCTCAGAAACTTGAATTATGAAATTCCTGCCATCAAGCGTCAAATTGCCAAATGTGGTCAAGTCCGAGAGGTATGTCGCCAAGAATTCGTTATTAGTCTCGCAAAGTACTTCAAGCTGACTTGTGTATCATGTCGAATGTAGTCGTTTCAACAACCTGTTTAATCGTGTAGGAATGTCGAAAAAAAATACAAGACTGCGCAAGAAATACGCAAGAAGTAAAACGTCGTTATGCAGAAGAATGCAGAAAAGTTGGAATTGTCGGTGCGAATGTTCGAATGGAGTTAATGGCTCTTGTGCGGGACTTACCTCAAGTTTTTGATCAAATTGGCAAAAAGTGCCGAGATCTTTTGCCTGTTCTGGAGTATTATGTGGCTTTCGTTGCTTTCGCATTAGACAAGTGAGTTTGTTCGTTGGTAGGAGGTTGCCCAACCGTTGTACGTCTATTTTGGTCAGATGTCAAACCTGCTTCTATAAGATCATATTATTGCTACTAACTTGCAAGCGACCATTTGCGGTATTCACTGAATTTTGGAAATAAACAGGTTTGGAGATCAGATACGTTTGCAATTAATATCGTATAGTTTTAAATTTAAGCACTGAAAAAAATCCAAAAGAATCAATTGAATTCCTTCTGGCTTCGTCGCAATTGTGGCCAAAACTGGAGCTGACAACGTTGCTAACCGAAAAGATTTGAAAAACTGAAAACGATATTATCTGCTGCCTATAAATATAAAAAAAATCCACTAAACTACGATTGGTCACGGTGCATCCTCGCAACCAGTGACAATCACCCGCAAGATGAAACTAAAAGTCATTGTTGGCACGAAGTGTTATCAGCACATCACGTAGAATGGCTTTGCATGCAGTGTTCCCTCTAAGAAAATTTTACACTGAACAAGTGTTCATTTTAGGGAGCATGAATATTTTAAAATATTTTAAGGCTGAGTTAGCAGAGTTCCAAATGCATTACAAACTTGTTAATTATTGGAATAAGTATAAAATCTTATCAAAATACGAATAACCAACACATTTAATTCAAATAGCTTCTAGCAGGCTCGTAACCAGCTTCGGACACCAGGTGGAGCGAAGAGCTGTCTGAGAGGGCCCAAATTTTTTGAACTTTGTGCAGTAGTTTTAAACTAAGTCCAACACATTTTTCCAGGTGGGTGAAAAATTTTTAAAAGAGGACGAAGCCCCCTTTCGCCCCCCCCCCCCTGGTTACGGGCCTGTGAAAGGGCTATGCGATATGTTCACAAGCGTTCTGTTTCTGCCCAAAAATGTGTTAATTATTTTTTTACTTTTAAATTCGGAATGTTGCAAGTGAGCGAGAATGAGATTTCACTGCGCAAATGGTCTGGTGGTGCTGCGCACCTTACAGGTTACATTGTTTGCATGATTTGCTGCATGCGGTCGGTTCAAACCACCTTCTTGAATCTCGTGCTTCTCAGTGACAACTTCGCACACGCGATCACGCCCGTGCTGAAACATCTGAGCACACTCGGCAACACCACTGTCTACCAGTGGAGAAACGGTGTTGCGCCCGACAAAATTGTCAAAGACGATTGTTTTGCGGAGGTAGAAGAAACTCCGGCGGCGGATGACGGAGAGGTAAGATTTTCAAACGTTACTGTCTAATTCATGAAAGTAATAAATTGTGTGTTGACACCTGGCTTAACCATTTTTTAATCGTTTGGAGATCTTATTTGTGACACGATCAGCAGCAAGTCTTAATTTGTTTAATACAAATATCAGTGGCATTTTCTGACCCTACCACTCGTCTCCCATCTTTTCTCGGTGTTGTGAGTAGTCAACCGACCGTGTACATTCGACTGGAAAAGCAAAAATCAGACGTTGTCTTAATTTCGGTTTTCTCTTGAAAGGTCGTGTTGCACTTGGAACATGGCTTCTTGTGCCATGGCTTGATAAGCGCGGTCATCAAATACGCAGGTCTTCCCGTACAAGTTCTTAACTGGGTTCCACCAAAATTCTTCCTTCGTGCTTAGCGTCCAAGCTTTTTTTTTTTTTTTGGAAAAACTGCCTTGTGTGGTAAATACACGAACGAGATTTTGTTGCCATATTGTCGCGCTGCCCACGTTATCCCGCCCGCGATAAATACAGGTGTTGCGTTTTCAATGCTATGCTTGGAAAGCCTCATGAAGAATAACAGTCGTTTCTTGCTGTGTGGCAACTTTGCCAGCAGCCATAAGAGCACCGTATTGTTGGTTGGTATTTCAATTGTTTGTATATCATGTTCAGATCGACTGGGGCAGTGCATTTGATGTTGAACCAATGATTGCTGATGACAACGCAATCGATTTTGATATTGACGTTGAGGACATTGGCATTGTCTTGGAAACTACAGGCGAAGCTTCGAACGGAAACGGACATTCAGACGATAACGGATTTGAGCTCGTTAGTCAAGAAGAAATGCAAAACTGGGAGCTAGAAGAGGTTTTTTGTCATGAGCGGCGTCTTGGTCCACGTTTGCGACGAGTTTTATTGAATTGCATTTTATTACCAGGTCAGTGTCGCTGACGTACCCAACGGGACCAAGATTGCTGCTGATAGTCAGGTAGCCAAGGGTGAAGAAGCGTTAACAGTTATGGAATACGTCGCCACGAGAACACAAGTCGTAAATGAACTTTTGGAGGTAAACCTCTCGGTTGTTGTGTTTTCCCAGGAATGACGTTAGCTTGAACCACTATTTGCATTACCTCAGTCTGCTCTATTTTGTTACTACTGGTTGCTACTGTTACTTAATTGGCCATTGTTTCTGCTGTCCCACCCATTTTTTGTCTTGTCACTTCTTGAAACAGCGTTTCCAGTGACATACACACCTTCGTTTGCTTGCGAAGACTCAGCTGAAACGTAACGGCAGCAGCAGCGGCATGCTAAGTTATTTGTGCTGATAAAAGTATAACGCGTGAATTGTGGGTGAGGATAACTTAAATTTCCGCGACGGTTTTGCAGCTCTCAGCGTTTCTGCGTCAGCGCGTAGCGGAGACGAAATGCGATTCAGACGTGCTGTCCATCAATCAGTTCCAGTCTGCCCCGCCCATACTGCAGCTGACATCGGTCGGCGAGCTCGAATATATGCTCGTGCAAGTAGCCGAGTTATACGAGCAACTCACCAATACCAAGATGGGCCATCTTTGTAGAATACTGGATTCGCCGAGGTAAGCTTTTCACCAGTACACCTCAAACAGCTGCTGTTCAGTGCGATTTTAACTGCCGCAGTTCTTCGAAGCCTGCTGAAAGATTTTGGTTGTATAGCTTCGAATTCTTTTATGCTTATCGCATCTCGGTTAGGGCAGGGATTGGAAAAGTGCGGCCTTCTAACCATTTGCTCGCTTACAACGGTTTTTATTTTGGTTGCTAGTTTTTACCACTTTTTGTCAAAGTGAGGACTCGGGTCTAGTGCAGAGTCGTTCGCCCTAGCGAAAGAGCCCGAACCCAAACCTCATATCGATCGCCACCGAAGGATGAGTATGAGAACCCAGAAGCCGCACACTAAAAATCAGCCCGAAACTCCTGGCACAGCTTTGGCAGAACTGGAGATGCAGCACGCTGAAAAATTGAATACCAACGTTGCGGCCTGCCCGATACCCAGTTAACTGAAAGGGGTTAAGAAAAGTTTCACCACCGCTGTGTTGTGGTGCTGTGCAATAGAATAAAGGCGATGCTATTGACGCACCCAAGATCACGACAACTGCTATACACCGAGATCTTGATCTCTCTGCGATTGGTCTTCAGGTTTGTGGACAGGTTAGCAGAAAATTTGACTCGGCAGTTGTCCCTGACAAAAAAGTACGAGTTCCAGAGCGCAGAGTATGAACAGAGGATAAAAGCGTCCGACCAGGAACAACTGACCCTGCATCCAAAACTCGCTCTTCTTATCAAGGAAACGAAAGAATGGCAAACTTTGGTAAGCTTCCCTATTTCATGTTCGTATATATCATCTCGCCAGTATTCTCTGTTCTAGCTTGCCAATTCGTGATAAGCCAGTGAAGCACAGCGGTTTTGGAAATAACATAATTGTTCTCAGCTCTAAACCGAAAGCTAGCATCTGAGTTGATGTGTGTTACTGCCTGAGTCCAGTCCGTAATGATTTTTGAAAGCCTCTCAATTTCATTTATGTTTTCAAGTGTGATTTATTTTGAATCAAATACACCATTGCACGCCAGTTGTTGTAAGCCCATCACCTGAGCGTGAGTTTCCACTCCCGAAGTATGTTTCAGCCATCTTTCCAGGATCAGACACCACTGAGCATTATCCTGAATCTTCTATCCTGATTTTAAGTATTTCCGATACATTTTGATTGTTTCTAGATTGAAAGTGACATATCGCGCCGTTACAAAGATCGGCCTGTCCACTTAATGGGGACCATCAACATGCTCTGAGAATGACTGGAGCCTATTTTCTTTTGCGGTGGAAGGTATACATTGCTTCTGTGAATCGCTGCCTAAAGAAAGGCCGTGCCAGTGCACGAGGTGGCGCGGAGAACTGTTTTGCCGTGTCGCTACGTTTCGCAGAAGCTGCTGTTCAGAATTTTTGCCGAGAAATCCGTCTTGCTGTTTAAAGCGTTCATCAGTTTGATTTGGACAAGGAGAGTGGTTGCGCTGCTCTAATCCGCCGATTCTCTAGAAGCTTGACGTTTGTGTTTGACGGATAGTAGTGTGTGCGGAAACGACTGAGAGGAGCTCAAGTTGTGGTTTTGTGTGGGATTGTTCACGCGGTACTTATAATTTAAATGGCAACCGGAGAAAGCTGTTTTTGTTTCGGTTGAGTAAGACGTTTGTGTGATGGCGAAGGCTTGCGTGAGGTGCACTTTGCTTCAATATGTGCAATAACCACTATAACTAAACAAAAAATAAATGAAGTTATCTCTACACGTGAATGGTTGAATTATTTCGCAGCCAGATGTGAAGATTTCACACAGTTTCGTGTATTTTCTATGGAGATCTCAGGAATTCACTATGAATCTATTTTAGGTGTTCTTTTCTGCGGAATATTTCAAGCTATTTAAGCAGTATCATTTACGCTGGCCCAGGGACGCCGGAACGTCAGTAGGGCAGGAGGGGGCAGAAAAAAAATGAGGGCAATGCAAACTTATGAAAAACGAAAAATCGTTACCAATTATCAAGCCCATGTCTAGAGGGGCGCAGGGGCTTAGTCTCCCCTGAAAAAATTTTTGTCCCTCACTGGAAAAATGTGTTGGACATAGTTTAAAAAAACTGGGCCCCTCTCAGTAAACTTCTTCGCTTCCCCTGGTGTCCCAATCTGGTTAGGGCCTGCCAATTATGCTTGCTACTTTTCAACAATAATGTTGACTTAAAAAATAACAAAACAGACTATAAACAACTTGTTTCAATTCGATCTTGGTAAATCATAAATTACCTATGAAAAGACACCTTTGCCCCCGCTGTCCCTCGTTTGAAAGGTCAGGGATTCAATGCCACCGCTCTCCGACGTCCCTGCTTGCCGCTATCAGCAGCCACTGTCTCGCTACATTGCCTGCCAAGGTGTCTGCGTTCAAGAGTCACGATGTAACTTGAAGTGAACGTTTAAAATTTGTTGCCATTATATTATTACACGATAAAGACCAACAATAAAACAATCCGCTCGCAAGTTTGGCAACTTGCCCCTGCAGGCAGTAGCGTAGCCAGCCCAAAAGTTGGGGGGGAAAAACTTCTTGGGGGACAAAATGTTTGATTTTTTTAGTCGAATAACACTATTTTGTTTGTGATACCGCCTCTCAAAGCACAAATGACTATGTTCTAAAAATTTGTGGGGGACATGGCCCCCTGGCTACGCCTATGCCTGCAGGCAAAGGAGCGGACATGAGTGGACTGCAAGCTCAGCACATGCATGACACCAGAACATTGAATCTGGCCCTTGTGCCGTGTGGGTGTCGTACCGGCAAATACACTGTTTTTGCAAGAAATAAATCAATTAATCGGAATTGAGCTGCTGACGTCAAATTTTCTAGAAAGTTTTAGTTCTTAATCCCAATTTGCAGAGGGGCAAATGCTCGTTTTGACCCCGAGGCAGATCCAGGCAATTAGGTTGGGGGGGCGATTTCAGTAATATTTATTAGTCAAGTCTCATTACGGGTTCACTACTTTATGAAAGATGAAGTACACTACACAACACTTTTGTGACAAAACAATGGATGACAAAATAGCCTTGTATTGCGAATGCTGTTTTCCGAATTGTACGCAATCATGGGTAAATAAGGTTAATTCGTCGGTTTTAGGGAGACCGAACCCCTCAGTCGCCCCTCCTGGTTTCGCCCCTGCGGACGCCCATGGCTTTGACGCACCACGAGTTCAAAACTGTTCGCTTGAGTTCAGCGTAAAAGCACACCCATAGCCATAATAGTCATTCTTTTCGCATTTTCATGTTTAGCAACACTGTTGACCTCAAAACTAATAACAGAAATTATAGAAAACCATTCTGAATTTTAGGTGTGCGCGAATAGCTGCAATAAATTTGCTTCAAATTGATCTTGGCAAATCATGAAATCACTTATGATACTGGAATGTAAGGGCACCTGTTCCCCCGTTGACCCCCTTTCAAAGGGCAGTGCCTCCGTAATGCACCCCCGTTCCGGCGTCCCTACGCTGGCCACATGTGATACATGTTTAAGAAAGTTGGTTGCTATATACAATTTTGTCGTAATCGTGGATCTGGTTTCCTACGGAAAGCCAGTGGCTTTCTTCTGCAACAGTCAACGTCACGTGTGGTTGGCAAAGCATTGTCAGGAACTACTGTAGTTGTTTCCTCCACTATCGCTGATGTGCATCCAATTCACACTTCACAGTAGAGAAAGTGTGACTAGGGTTTTCATTCATTTTCATACACGCTTTTCCACTGGGAAGGGACGCGGGGGCAGCAGCCCTAGAAGCACTCGAAATATCTCGTGGTTATCAGTAATTTCAGGTAGTTCTGCTGGCTCCGTACCAAGCAAAATATCCGCTTTTAACAATTTTACATAATACTCAAATCAAAAGCAGCCAAGTCAACCTTTGCAACAAAGATAGCGAGAACCGCCACAAAAAAACACGCAAGCGTGTATTTAAGATGGACTACCAACACCAAGTAGGGCAGTGCCGGCGCTACCATTAGGCGAACTAGGCGGCTGCCTAGGGAACTGGATCAAAGAGGGCGCAAAAATACAATTTTGTGGTTCAGAAAGTGACGAACGTACACCAAAAGAAGGGAATGAACATTATGAAAGTGAATGAAACACACGTTCACGCAGTTTATGAGAGGATGAAGGTACTATACTATTTCAAGTTTGCTGCAGAAGAGTTAATATTTCTATTAATTGGAATTTCACATTACTAAGCTAGCTAAGTCGCAACTTACTATGAATTTCATTCATGTAATAATCTAATTTACAAAACGTCCTTCGTATTTCCGTAATGTATGTGATGAGTAGTGTAAGGATCTTTGTACTAGGTTGGGTGGGTGCTGGAATGGATCTTGCCTGGGGTGCTCAAATGTCTATCAATGGTCTCCTGTCAGGACCAGGAAAGCATGCCCTCCAGGCCATACTTTATCAAACTCACTGCAAATTTAAAGGGTACCACCTCTGTTCTTTTCCTTGATTTTTCGTAGCTTCGTCGCTTTTACCCAAGTAAATTTATGTCAAAGCCTTCACTAAATCATGTTTCAGTCATCAAGTGTGGTCAGATTAAGAAAAGCTGCCGAAATGCCAGCATTATTGGCGTTAGTAACCTGGTTAACCAGTCAGATTTTGATTATAGGACCCTGTATTGATGTAACAATGCATTTTGTAACAAAGAGACACGAGTTGGCACGCAACATAACCAATATTGGTGGCCTTCGCGAACGTCAGAGATTTGTTGTGCATGTAGAACTTCGTCGATTGTTACGATACCAGTCTGTAAAAAAGTTTTTACCGCCTATGCTAGAATTTTTGTTTATGTGAATGCTGTAACTTCTGTTACTTATGTAGATAATATTTAAATGAGTTTGGTGTTCAAATAAACTCGGCATGCATGGAATGAATTAGCTCGATGTAAAAAATTGTCCTATGGGTCTTTTGGGTTGAGGGGTGCTGGAATGGACCTTGCCTAGGACGCACCGACAAATTTAAGATGTGCAAAGAGTATGTATTTGTTTACATTCAAACAGATCGTGCCACGGTTGATTGAGCAGGGTGACGTCATAAGCTATGAGGGGGCGCTAAAAATGGTCATTGCTCAGGGCGCTGGAATGGTTTGCACCGGCCCTGATGTAGAGTTAGTGCGGATATCAATAATTTTTACTATCCGGACAACGGATATATCTGTATATTTGTATTTTAGCTAACTGGATAATGAC
>Ga0210059_1005174_pt1 | contig 20972 bp, 13 predicted proteins | sample Ectturendosymbi2_FD_188042 | JGI IMG/M metagenome (GOLD analysis project Ga0210059, IMG submission 188042) | Ecteinascidia turbinata endosymbiont from Florida, USA - Sample 2 (SPAdes) (version 2) | ecosystem: Host-associated > Tunicates > Ascidians > Unclassified | place: Key West, Florida...
AAGGTTATCGAGTCGTTGCCCCTTGACTGGTCGATTAAGGTGCACAGCAAGCCAAATTTACATCAAATCGGATAGCCTGTGTTGCGCAGTGAGTGCGCAAGTTGCGCAGGGAGTGCTGGGTCGCAACCGGTCTCTCTCGGTGGAACAGGTGCTCCGATCCGCAAGGATCTGGGCGTGGCAGATAAAGTATAAACCCAGCTAAAATGAAACTCTGCCCGGGTTGTCATAACCCTTTCGCATCTGGCAAGCTCTACAAATGTTTGCAGCGGTTGTAGAATGAGGTTGTTTCATTTAGCTGGGTTTATACTTTATCTGTGTTGATCATCTGGGTCGACAGGGGCGACTGCTTAATTGGATGCCCCCACCAAATTCTAGTATTGAGCAGTGGCGTATGGTGGTTATTGTTACTGGACATACGCTGTTTGTGACGTCACAATATGACGTCACATTCACGTTTGCAACCAACGTTTTGGCGACCTTCGTTGGCACAACTTGCGTATTCAGTGACGTCGCAGCAGCGGTTGCGAGGAGCCGTAAAACAGTTGAGGGCAATGGAAACTTATAAAAAACAAAAAAAATCGTTACAGATTATGTTTTTTTCTGTTCGTCAACAATGTTGACCTCAAAAATAGTAACAGAAATTATAGAAAATCATTCCGAATTATTTGGTTGCCCGAATAGCTGCAATAAATTTGTTTCAAGTCGATCTTTATAAACTAAAAAATTACTTACGATCCTGTTATGAAAAGCAGTTGTGTTGGATCTGAGGGTGCAGTGGGTGCAAGCGCACCCCAAAAGTTTTGATTTGCTGAAAATCTGGGCAAAATCCCTGAAAATCCGGTAACAATGGCGCCCAAAATTGCTTGACTTCAAAAAATGGCGCCCAAGTTTTGTATAAAAACACGTGAAGAACTGTTTTAGAGGTCACACCAAAAAAAAGTCTTAATGATCTTTGTGGGAGAAAATTTGTAGGCAAGAGTTGCACAAAAACCTTTTCGGGCAAGTTTGGGGAAATTCGGGAAAAAATCCTTCGCACCACCAAAAAATTGCCTGCTCCAACACCTATGATGAAAAGGCACTTCCGCCCTCGTTGCCCCTCTTTTAAAGGACAGAGGGGAAATGCACTCGCCATGCCTCGCCATCTCCGGCGTCCCTGTGCATATTATTCTTCACGCATTCTCTTTGCTCGTTGTTGTAGGCTACAATGTGTCACTGTAATGAACATAAATTATTATCAGCGGTATCCTAAAACAGAGCAGTTCATGACTGCAAATATATCTGGCAACGCGTTAAAACAGGGGAGCAGTAGAACACACTCTGTGTTACGTCAGCGCGGTTCACAACTGCAAAAATACAAGGCTGCGCGAATGTCTCGTCGAATAGCAGTCTATCAGACATCAGAAGGTATGCGGCTGGGATGGCGGGCACCCAGGATTGACAGTTTGAAACTTGAGAACTAGCCTATGCAATAATTGAGAATGCGCATAAAATATGCAAGAAAATTTTCGTTTTTTATTGTGTGGCTGTTATATGTACAATTACTGTGCTAAGGAGAAAGAACAGATACGGGCTTGTGTGAGCCAGCATGATCAATTCGCCTGAACTGCCATTTAATGACGAAGCTCGAAACGAAGCACATATTGCAAGCACAGGTGTGCGACTGGATTAGCACATAAAACGAAACGGAAAACTAGTGATGCATCATAAAATCAGGTACATCAAGAACGTTGAAATAGGACAGGTTTGAAATTTGGCTCAGAGATCAATCAAACGTCCATAATTATCTTCAGTGTTGATGTAATTGGATCCAACCAAAATAAATCATACGTTTTTTTAAAAGCCCATTTGCTTAAAAATAACAATAAAACCCCCCAAAAATCCCACTTACTTTTCCTTTGAAAAATGTGCTATGAAGTAAAAAATAAAATAAGCAGCACACTGTTACAGTTAATTGTAAATTGTTTTTTAATGAAATAAAACGAACAGCAACGAAATTTGATCGACTTGAAAAAAAGAGAATAATTCGTACATTTTCAGTACATTCTACTGGTTATCTTCTTCAGCTCTGTAAAAGCGGTAGATTTTAACCAATTTTTCTGCCTTCTCTGCATCCAAGCTGTTTCTGATGTTGAACCATGCCAAACGATATATTGAAAAAATGCACTATATAGATGCTGAACTAGTGTTGCGATCGGAAAGCCCGAGCGAGAAGCGCGCAAAGTTTTACACTGTGGCGGCAAACAACAATAGAGTTCACCCGACGAGATCATTCTATCATTGCTTGTTCGCGCCACATGTATATGGGTGTTGTTTTTCACGCACATCCCGTTCGTGGTGAATCACACATTCAACGCAACACCACCGGAGAGGTTGCAACAACATCCCCTTCTTTTTGCAACGAACCACACCGATCGCACGTTCTTTGTGTGAAGGCTGCACCTGGCACGACCTCCACATCCTGGTCACAGCACTATTTTGTTGCGAACGGAAAGTCCGAGCGGCATGTGCGCAAAGCTTCACACTGTGGCAGCAAGCAACAATAGAGTTCACATGCCATGATCATTCTATTATTGCTTGTTCGCGCCACTTATATGTGGGTGTTGTTCTTCACGCACATCCCGTTCGTGGTGAATCACAAAATCAGCGCAACGCCAACGGAGAAGATGCAACACTTGCAGGGCATGTATATAAACTTGACGTGAAACTGCAGAGTTTGTGTGGAAGCGGCTATTCTCTGTTTGCTGTGCGCATGCTTGCCAAGCCTTACCACTTGTCGTGAATTGACCAACAACACTTTGCGAAAACAAAGATGGAGTATATTTCTCTATCGTCAACATTTCTTTACCTTCAATTTTGAATGCCATAATAGGTATAGCAAGTTATTATTGTGCAATTATGAAAATGGTGATATTGCATGATGCAATAAAAACAACACAGAATGTGGTTTTTGTGTTTTTTCTAAAAAGAACAAAAACTTGTTTCATTTCAAATAAACCAAAACATCCGGAATAAAAAAAACCAGGAGGGTTGCTTTTTTTAAAAATGCGGGTTTTTCTCAACCCTGATACTTTTCGATTTTTTTTGTGATTCTCCCTTGATCGCACGATCTGGAATAAGTCACGGTGCTATCAGTTTCATTGGGTATGCGCAGCACACCTAGAGTAAAAGCCCCTGGTAACGAAGAAGCTGAGAATTACTGGCATTGAATATGTAAAAATTAGTGTTGACAACAAAATAGGTTTCGAAAAATGAAATCCATGCAGCATGTATTAGTAGACTTACAATAGGAAAATCACCTGGTTACGGCATTTAAATTTTTGCAATTTCACTCTTTGGATGCCCCCCTTGCCATGGATGTCCGGGGCCGGCGCCCCGTTTGCCGCCCCCCCTCTGCACGCCTCTACATGATTCACTCTACTTGCAGTTCAAGCCTACAATGTGAGCTCCAAGTTACCCACGCAAACACACCCCGCTTCATTTTCCGACACCATTACGACATACAGAAAAAACAGCAGTTGAAGGCAACGTTAAGTTTGCAGAATTCTTCACCTCAAACACTAAAACTTAATATTGATAAGCCCACCTAACGACTAAGCTACAGCTTGTGACACTTACTGAAAATATCCCACTGAACATTAAAATATAGCATGAGGCGTGCCATGAAACGTTCGTCGCCAATGCCTACCTCATGTAATGATGTGCCGTCGGGGCGTTGCTAAGGACCGAACGACAAGAGAAAAAGGGTTAATCTAGCCATGGGCGTCGGAAGGATTTTTTCCAGACGGGGCCAACAGTGGATTTTTCCAGGCATAGCCAAAAGTTTTTTTTTCCAGGGGGGCAAAAGTGGCAAAATTAAATTTTACCCACTCGAAACTAAGAAAACGATCTTTTTTTGCTGAACATTTAATAGGAAAATGTCAAATTTCAAATTGCAGGGTGGTCTTGGCCCTCCCGTACCCCCCTTCCGACGCCCATGAATCTAGCCTTGACTATTTCCCGTATTTTCATCCAGGGCCTTTTTTATCAGATTTTGAGTGGAGGGGTAATATAAACCTCGAACTACCGGAACAGTAATGTTTGCTAGTCTCCGGTCGAATCTCATCTACGCCCTTTGTTCCAAGGACTTTTACCGGTGGTGGGGAAATGGCTTTGGCTGGAGAGGAAGGTGTAGGTCCTGGGTAACAATTGCCCTCCAAGTGAGTGTATGAAAAAAGCCATGATTTCAAGAGAAAACTGGGTTACTTTAACACAATATACTTGACCCAGACTTTTGAATAAACATCCAATCAAGTTGCTCACTCCACAGCGACATTTATTCGTCTTTAGGCTGCCAGTCTAGGTCTTCTAAGCACAAAAACTGGGAAGACTTAGAACTTTTAAAACGTTTAAAAATTTATTTGAAAATAATAAAGGAGAGTTAGAACTTTTATACTTCTTAAAAAAATAATTTTTTATGAAAAAATTGCCCCACCCAGAAAATGCTGCTCAGAGCCGGGAGTCCCCTGGCCCCCCTTGCTCCACCACTGGCTACTGTACCTAAAGCGCTAGGTGCAAAGGTAACGACTGTTTGGCACCTTTAACAACTCCGTAAGTGTGATGTCATAAGCAAGTTTAATGCCAATTGAAGAAGGGTTGAAATCAGAAAACTAGAAATTAGTTTTGCTCCAAGGAGTCAGTGGACACGTGAAATCTCCCAGTCCGCAGCACCAAAAGTACATGATAAAGTGGCACTGAGGACCACTGCATCAAAAATGTCAAATTTGAAATTGTAAAAATAAGAACGGGTTGTCAATAGTTCTATGTGCTTATACAACAGCGAAGACTTAAACTGGCAGCACAAAAGCTTCGACTGGGCCGTAGGCCCGAAACCAGCGGGGCGAAGCCCCCCTAAAAGTTTTTCGCCCCCCCTGAAAAAATGTGTTGGACATAGGTTAAAACTATTGGACATAATTTAAAAATTTGGGCCTCTCTCAGAAAACTCTTCGCCCCACCTGGTGTCCCACGCTGGTTACGGGCCTGTTGGGCCGCATGAGGACCTCGGGCCATTGGTTGGACATAGCTCATTGAAATATATGGACTGCAAATTTCCTGCTGAACGATGAAAAGAGCCGAGACGTACCCTCTGCGTAGCAAAACAACTACAGTCAATCATCGCAACTCGTTAAACAGCAAAACACGTCCGCACATCCCCTCTACCACAACTTTTTTCCGAATTGACAGAAACCAACTCAACATATTTTGTTTTGATTTTATGTTGTATTTTGATGGCGCTTTATAACTACTATGGTCTTTAGCGCCACGATTGGGTTTTGTGAAACATCTGGCATCATTAAACTCGGTTTATTGTGTGTTCTGGATTGTCCCTGGACCTCTTCCGCACACCGTGCGTCTGGTAAGAGGGCAGAAGGCTACAGTACCAATTTACAAGGTCTTGGTAAGAACGGCCAAGAGAGTGGCGTAGCCAGCCGAAATTTGTGGGTGGCAAATATTTTGAATTTAGACGAGCAACAGCATTTGGATTTGGACACCGCGTCTCGAAGCACAAAACGACAAGTTATTCTAGAAATTTTCGTGGGCCATGGTTCCTTTGGCCCCTCGTCGCTACACCTATGAGCCGAGAGTCGAATTCCAGAAATACCAGCACTGAAGCGGACGCACTTCTACTAGGTCACGGGCTGGTTTAACGCAACAGAATGAGTGGAGCAAGAAACGCACAGTCGAGGTGAACAGGATGCCTAATGGTGGAGTGCACGGACGTCGTAGTTTTAACGAGAAGTCGAGAACACACACGATGTAACGCGCAATTGCACAACAGCTATGATGAGGCTGTGAACCACCACGAAGCAGTTGATTGGCTGAAAACAGTCCAAACCAGGGGCGGATCCAGGGGGTGGCGATTGCCCCCCTAAAGCCTACGAAAGTAACTTTATTCACCATGGTTTTGTACAATTTGGGAAAACAACATACCAAAACCAATTACGAATAAGTCTTTCGTCATGTTCGAATTGTTTCATAGTTCGCCATACAAGGCCATTCTGTCATCCATTGTTTTAGTGCAGCAGTGTTATGAAGTGTACTTCATCTATCTGACATATAATCGAAATCGCCCCCCTCCAATGTTACTAGCTGGATCTGTCCCTGGTCCGGCTCGTGGCCTGGTGGTGAGTACGTTCTCTTCGGTGTTGGCCAGTGTTCCCTCCAAGAAAATTCTACACTGAGCAAATGTTTGGTTTGTTGCGAACTAAGCGCATGCAACTGCGCAACCATGCAGGCACACAATCAGTGAAGCGTTCCCAACGTTAAAGGGCTATGCGATATGTATATATATACCGTATTTTTTTGAGTATAAGTCGCATTTTTTGTACTAAAAATTCACCTAAAAGGTCAGGTGCGACTTATACACGAGGTGCGACATGTGCACATATACGCTGCTACTGCGCGCGTCTTATCTGACAGCGCTTTGTACCTCCTGGGATAAATTATTTGAAGACAGCGAATGCAGTGACTTTGATGGCTTTTAAGTTTTTGTTACGTGATTTTGATGAATAAATGTTATTTAAAAAATTTGTACCGTTTGATCAGGTCAAATATGGAGGTGCGACTTACACGCATGCGACTTTCGAATAAATACGGCATAGCCTGCAGTACTAAATGTAGAATGTTGGAGGTGCGCGAGAATGAGATGCACTGCGCAAATTGTCTGGTGGTTCATTGCGCAATGGCACACTTTAGAGGGAACGCTGGGGCTGGCATTTCTGGAATCCGACTCTAGGCCGGGTCTTACCAAGATCTTATAAATTGGTACCGTAGCCTTCTTGCCCGACGCAAGGTGTGCGGAAGAGCTGCGGGGACTATCCAGAACGCAAAATAGATGAGTCAAATGCAGTTATAAAGCGCCAGCAAACCACTATCTCAAGCAACGTAGCTGAAAACAATGATTTTAAAAAATTCGTCCTGTATGAAATATGGTAAATGAAATACAACAACATAAACACTTAGTTGGCGTCAGTAGAAGATAGTTTTTGCAATACAATATAAAATGTGGGTTGCAAATCTCAATGCAGCAAAGCCTTCAGATGCATGCAGTTTATTTCATCGTCTGATTTTTTCTTTTAAAAGTAACAGTCACGGTCGTGAGTAGAGGCTGGAATGAAAAAGCAGTATAGGCCAGGGTAACAGCAGAAAAAGAGCTTCATGTACAAGAAATTTAATAAACAAACATAAATACGTATTGGGATCGATATTTTATTTGTCATTTCATTATCAAATATATATGTTTGAGAAATACGTCTTGTGAAGTTTTCCGCGGCGGCAGCATGTGGAGATGAGCAAAAACAATCGTTACACTCCCAAAAGGAATACACAAGCTGGGCATAAATGAAACTGAACTGATAAATGATAATAATCTTTGACAAAATTTAAAATAGTAGGAACCCGTCGTAGCTAAGTTTTCGGCAACAACGTATGTTACGTGTTCGGTGTTTGATCAGAGTGATTTTGATCTTCTGTGTTGATTTGCTTCAGTCCACATAGTTTATACACAACGTTTATCACTGAGTTCATCGTGCTTGTGTACACCAGTGGATTTACTACGCTGTTGATTGGAATCAGTATCCCAGTCGCAGTACCAAGTGACGGAATGACGCTCATCATGAATTGACAAGTCTCACGCATTGTGAGATCATTAGCAAAAGCTGTGTACCAAAAGCCCATTATGGCAGTGGGGATCCAGCAAAGCAAATCAGTGACAATGATGAAAAACACTCTGCACTGAAGGCGTCTGTCTTCTATGTCTCGAGCACTATAATCAGCAGCATTCCTTAATCCCGAGCAACAACAACAGCAGCAGAACAGGAAAGATTTTCGTTTGGTGGATTTGAAACAAATCAAAATATATGCCACAAATAGGAAAAGAAACCCACAGAAATTAAATGCCAGCAGTGAGAAGCCAAAGAACCTGTGACTATCGACAGAACTTAAATACAAAACTGGTGCGCAAAGAGATTTTTCCTGATAATAATCATAGATTGAAGGGCTCTTGCTCACAATTTTCAAATGTTGTAGCATTTTAAGCAGATGCTGAGTTTTCAGACCATCTCTCAATCTCAAAGGTCTGTTTAATGCAAAACTGCATGCGGAATTGAAACTTTTCATGAATTGTTGAATATAATCTCTCATTAGCGTATAGGTGAACCTGTGCGGTTTTCCTTCACAACCTGTATCTTTGAAAAAAACGAAAACTTGTTGCATTCTTTCTACGTTCAGCAATGGAACACTGCCAATGAAAATCCATAATATCCAACCGAGTGCGATTAAAACATAAGCAACGTTTAAGTTCAGTTCCTTTAGTGGTTTTAAGGTACTGTAGAGACGAAACGACGTGATCAAAACCAAGACAGTGACCGACATTTGGGAGGAAACGACGGTGATCACACCTAGGATGTTGCATAGATGTTGTGGAACATCCTTCCTGGTTCCATCCCCAACGCTAGTAATATACATCAAGCCACCCCTGTCGACCAGATAAACTCCCATCAAGAAATCGGCAAGAGCCAAGTTGATCAACATAATGTGGTGGATTTTCTGCACCTTCGATAAAAAACGGTAGCCTTGCTTCAACACACGAGAACTAGTGATCAACACAATCATATTTCCTATGATAGCTAACAAACCCAATGCCCAGATTAACGCTAATACTGCAGAAGGTTTTACAAGTGCGCTATTTGTTTGATTGTAGTTCGTTACCGTTCCGCTCAGATTGCACAAAGTTTCACCAACTTGAAACCGATCTTGCCATGCTGCATCACAGCTCATCAAATCAGTTTCATTGAACGACAATAATGAGTTTTGTGAGTTCTTCCCACAGCTGGCTTTGAAAATGGCTGTTTGATTGAACCAGTCGTCGAAGGGTTCATTGCTTTTATTGCAAACATGATTGCCAGAGAACAAATGATTGGGACAAATGTGAAACAAAGTGCAAGGAATGTTTTCACTTGAATGTTGTAATGTCACACATCGATCATCTGGAATCCGATCTGCATCTGAAAATATGAAAAACGTTGCATATTGCATGGGTTTGGAATTGCATGACAGGTTGATTTTGATAAAACGTCAAATGCAATTCCTTCATTTTCGAAACTAAACCGGTCCTCAATAAATGTTGACACGAAAGAAATTTTGTATTTAGATTTTGGTGATGGCAACTGGCGACAGGCCGAAGCCTGAAAGTTGCTTGTTACCGGTGCAGTTGGGGTGAAGGCTATACGCCAAAGAGCGCTGCGGAAAATCACTCATGTTCGTGGATGGAGCACTCGACCTTGCAAATGAGAAGAGGACACTTTACGAATGAGCTAATGCTGCTCCCAACGTAAAGCATTCATGCGAAAAATTTTATTGCACAGCAAAGATCTGGCAGAGTACCTTTGAAAGATAAGATTCTTTAATCACTTTTGTATTCGTGAGTTATTCTATTACCATTGTTGTATAGTCCACGAATCTGAGTCGAACACGCAAAGAAGAAAAAACATAAAAAAATAATATTTACTACTTCAGATTTGATAGACAATAAATATTGGAAACATGAGGTGATGCAGTTGAATACTTTGTCGAACACTCACGCTTTCTGTCTTTGAATTGATTGTTTGCAAAACGATTAATATAACCAATGATTGAAAGGCACGATTGAAACTTTTAAGCAATTATTTTTTCCATGAACGTAGCTTGGCATTTTCATTAAACTATGTTGCTTGTTTCGTATTTTCCTTCAGTGAAACACATGATTTATACTGGACGCTGTGCCCACTGCTACAACATTACGAATGACTTCCATAATGTCTCGGCACGTGGGCAACGCGACGAGAATCGCTATGATGTTAACGTCTTTCCGCAAAAGAGTTTTAGGTTGTTCTGCAGTACCTGAAAATGAAGATGCCTTCTCGGCTAAGTTGAAACTGGTCACAATCAATAAAACTCTAAAACACGATGGTCAACACTACTCCACGTGAAAGATATCGATAATGCTGTTCTTTGTTACGAAATGTTTGGTTTTTTTATATTAAAAATTTAGTTTTTCGAGCATGTTGCTTGCACAAAATCCGAAATCATCTGAAAACAGCAACAAAAATTATCGACTATTATCTTAGTTTTGTTTAATTGCGTTGTTTTCAGCAACGAAAAAATCAAAATTTGTAGGCAAAGTTTATAATGATAGAGACGTTTTTGCAACATGTTATCCAATATTCTAGAAAAGTTTGGATCTCTTAATAGAATACTCTTACCAGCCATCAACGCTCCAATGCAAAGCGAGCTAAATATCTTCAACAGTTTTCCAGCAAAGATCATGTTTCAATTTTTGCTAAGATCTAGAAGATATTAACAGAAGAAAAAGAATCTTGAAATGAAAAAGTGTGGCCGGAGTAAAAAAATGTGAAAAACGTCTGTGGAGATAACATACGAGGAACATCAAACTAAGAAATTCAGGAGTGTTCTACATATGTTTAATCTTAACATTTTTATTTCCGTTTCGTCTGCACATAAACGACATATTTCTAGGATTTTGAAATGTAGCTAAAGGAAATTTGTATGTATTTGATGTACATGTTTGAAGTGGTCTAATATTACTTTTAAAATTATCACCATTTTAGTATCTCAGAAATGTCTTGCAGGTGATTGAATGATATTACAGAGTTTGTTTTTCTTGGTCTTAAACTTCGGAATAAAGACTGGTTGGAAAACCGACAGCTTTGCAATGTTTGATAGCTCCCAGCTCCAGGTGACACATTATACCTCGGTCCTTTTGTGCTAAATTTTATTCCCGCTTAGTTTCGTGCAGCTGAAAACCTGACTTGTTTTTGGAACTAGAGATACCGTCAGGGACGTAACGAGGGGGGCAAATGGGGCACAATTCCCGGGCGCTTAATCACTATGGTGGTGCCGAAACGTTGCGGGGGGCGTCGAATGACCTCGCTGGTTGCCGAAAAGTCCCAACAATGTCACAAATACATTCCTCAATACAGTACATTTGCTTCCGAACGAGCTCAGGTTCGAACATGAGGGCGCCAAACTTGCTTCGTGCCCTGGGCCCCATCCAACCGTGTCACGCCCCTGGATACTTTACTTCCAATGTTGCTGAAATTGTAGAAATTAATATGACTTTCATTTATTAAAACTTTCTGGGCTATCGATCTGAAAGATTTATAGGCTTGTGGTGAAGAGTAGGCTTTAATGTAGAGGAAAAAAGTAACTACCAAACTAATTTATAAGTATAAAGATGTTTATGTGATTGATTGCAAAGTACATAGAGTGTAGAATCTCAAGCTATTTGATTTTGCTTTCTTTGTTACAGTGCTTGCTTTCATTTACAATAGTGCATCATGAATTCAGAGCACAGTTAAACTTCAAAATCAATTCTTGTATTGTTCTTCGTTGAGAAAATCGAATACGCGGATATGCAGCTCTTGCTGTATTTTTTCTGGGTCGCGCAATTATGTTATCCACGTAGTCTCTGCGCACAAAACATTGTCAGCAATGGAGCTTATCAACGACGGCCTTTGCTTGCTACTGTGGCAGCAAAGAGTCAACGCGCTGAACGCTGGACAACAAAAGCACTTATAAATGGCGGTAGTTACGTATGAATGACTAGCTTTGAGACATTAAGCCTCATCAATTTCTTTTTAGGGCTCTCAATAAAAAAATCAAGATATCGTTTTAATTCCACCGCAGATGCACTTTTGAAATACGTAATGTGAAGGTATATGTTTGAAAATATAAGTAGAACCACATTGTCAACCAGATTGTCATGCTAAGGTTTTAGAATAACCTAATAAACTCAACGCAAATGAATTTTTTCACTAAAATTGAATTTATTATTACCATATACTCTAAGGTTAAATGCACCACAATCAAGTTTTCAAAAATATTCTTAAGGTAAAACGCAAAATTTCCAAACCAAAAAAAAATTAGACTTGTAAAATTTTCAGCGTACACTCGTCAGCTTACGTTTGACCCTTGGCCTTAAGGTAAGTGGTCTTACGGGGTAGAACGTGATACCTTTTTTTGATAATTCATGCGAAAATGCGCAATGGCTTTAGATTAACGCCACATTATTCCTGTCACTCAATGAACCAGAACAACTGAATTCTTTAAAAACATTATTTTTCACAAAAAACTCTGCTCTTTCCTGTGATCAAACATACGAACCGTTTAAAAAGATATAAATTAGAAAGTCGCCCATATATGCAAGGCTGAGCCGCGTGTTTTCACATTAACTTCTTTTTCCTAAACGTAAAGCGTGTTGCGTTTTACACTGTCAATATACTTTTCTGCATTGAACCAAAAACATACTGCCTCTTCGCTTTACTAAATGACCGCCCACATCCTTCTTCAACTCTACAGTCTTTTAAACTAATCTCAATATCGCCCTGGAGCGTTTTTTATGACTTGAATTCGATTTTTGCCTTCTGCACCACATCATCAACTTGATTGCTACGCTTTCATGTAATTGACATCTTCCACGTGCTTGAATACGCCCGTGACTTTATGACGGTCGATTAGTTCTTTCTTTTCACGAGTTTACCTCTAGTTTCAGCATTTGTTGCGAACTACTTCTTGCTGGAACGTATTGTTTTATTATCATTAATTTTCTTCTGCAACTACACGAACAAACTGTTTTAAACGCATTTCCTTCCAAGCCTTTTCTTCCCCAAAATCACTTATTGCTCCAATAGAAACTGCGAAGTTGAAATTGTTTCACCTGCATTGCCCTCAATAATCCAGTGTCAGGATGTTTCTAGCATTACAGCGCTGCAGAGCAACTACTGTAAAACATTGAAAAAAGTATATATGTTTGAACATGTGATGGTAACTCTTGATGTGGCGTAAGCTTTGAATCCCTGCGTTCACCTCAAAATCTGACCAAACATGATAAATTTTTTATTGGAGCTGCTGATGTTTTGTCTTGACAAATTTAAGGGAAAAATACTCAGAAAAACGTTTTCTTTTCTAAAACCCAAACACATTCAAACAGTAATCCTGGAAGCAATCGAATAATGAGTTTGTTTTACACGCTCTAATGAACTAGTAGCTTGCAGGTCGAAGTAGCTTGCATTCATCCATGGAAATCGAATCGCAGTTAACAACACGAATAAATTTCACTTTTTTATAAGTCAATGAGTTTCTGAAGCTAAACACCAAGAAGCCAAAGCACCTTCATTTTATTAGAATCAGTGCAGAAATTAGTGGTGTCCTCATCAGGCAGGATCTTCGATAAAATCGAACATATGTTTTAGTTTATCAACAAGTTCACCGATTTCAGCGATGCAGATCAATGGTTTGGTGTCTTTGACAAAGATCAGATGAACTGACATGAAAAATTTAACTATCAGTCATCGAAACGTTTGCAAGACCGACAAACAACGAAAGCATCGCAACGAAGTCAATAAAGTGTAAATCGGTCCTGAACTTACATCTGAAGGTCAATTACGAAAACCAAGATGGCAAGTTGACAGATATTTGGAACTAGGACGACAACAATGCATTTCCCGGTTCCAACAGTGAGTCTGACGGCAGCAGAACCATTTAACGATCCCTGCCAAAGCGAACCTGATTGACAGTCAAGGGACAAAGCAAGTTGCACTTTGGTTGAACCGCTGTCACACGTCTTATCATTTGTTCTTGCATTCTAGCCTACACCTGCTACACGCTAATTGACATTCGTTTCTTTTTATTTTCGTGAATATATGTTATCAGTCACGAGATTTGACAGCCTAGGTTCGCCTGGTTTCAATCTTCTCTTCCTTTCGTTGCCAAAGTTTGCATGTGACAAACGCTTTTCGCGCGTGAATTCCATCTGTTGTTGGGAGATTGCGAAATGAACATGAGTAACAAATTTCAAAAAATTACGAAATTTCTCAAAGTTTTCCATCATGTGATTTACCATTCAAATAAATTTTTTAGATGAAAATGCCAGTTTTTCAAGCGCCAATTGGTCGAAAAAGCATCGTTTTATACCCGAATGACGTTTTTTCACGCGATTCGTTTTCTTTATATTCGCGCGAGTAATTGCGACTCGGGGAGTCTGAAATGAACCTTAAAGATAAGCGCAAAATTCGGTTAGTTTCAAGTTTCAATCTTCAACAGTTAGATTGAATTCAGATCTTTGTCAATCTATGTACTAACTGTAGTAAGAATGAAGTCCCACAACGGGCAAAGCAAGGCCTGTTGTGGTATTTTTGCTGTTGCGTTACCAGCGCAGAAGTCGACAAAGGAGAAGTCCCGACGTGGGCAAGGATGAACGTACAGGAATTGGTCCTTGTACCGAACTCAGAACCGCCAGGATGGGCCATGGTTCTGAAAGCCTTTGGCTTCCTCGTTGAAGTCGCATAATGCGTGGAAATAAAGTCGTATGTATAATATGTTTGAGAATCGCATGGGCGACCCATATCTGTAACTCCAACCTCCGTTCAACTCGTCGCATTTTCTAGATTGCAAATCCGCGATAGGTGCTGATATGATGTCAGAAAAAGTGCCGTAGGAAGGAAGACCACATAGGGATGCAGAAGTAGGTCATAGTAGGAATAATAAATTATCAGTTTCTGCGGAAGCTTCCATAGTGAGGACATTTATTGTTGAACAAAGAATTGCTGTTATAGTATCAACAGCCGAGGTATTTTTCAGAAACGCTAATTCCTTCTTGAAAGAGTTGGTTGCGGGTCCGTCCAGAAAGTGACAGTAATATAACCTGCAACTTCCCTGACTTCAATGTTTTTACAGCTAGGAAGACCTTAGTGTCACCGATGGCATCTTCCTCCTCAAATTCACCTCCTGTGTTTGTGCTGTTATGAGAGTTACTCGATTCAAATGATCTTTCAATTCTCTCTTCATCTGTGGAGGATATCCTCCTCAATTCTGCGATACATGCCTGTTGTTTAAAGTGGTGTTCGTTTGGTTTTGAAGCAACTAAGACCTAGTTTTTTGTAAACAATCAACTTGATTCAAAACCAAAATTGAAAGTTTTTTTCAATTGCACTTGAGTACTTTGATGCAATAGATGAACATGCTCAAACGACGGAGAATCCAGGGGTGGTTGCTGCAATAGTGCAGAAAGCTTTGTCAAAATCAGAAGGTAATATTTGTATATTTTCACAGGATAAAAATATGTACTTCACCAAAATGAAAATCAAAAAATTTGGAGTGACATTTGAGGGATTAAATGTGGAAATTCACATATAGCGGGATCAAGATACTTTAAAGCGACAAAAGGTTGCCGTGTGCTTTTGTTCGTTCTACTTTGTTTACACTAAAATTCAAACGATACTGATCTACTTTTCCCGAGACTCTATGCCACCAGGTCCATCGCCAGCGGGGGGGCCAGTGGTGCCCTGCCCCCCCTTTTGAAATCGGTTCCCCCCCATTTCACGTTTGGCCCACCGGTTGCTGCATACATCCAATGCTGCATTTAAAAAAATTGGCCCGCCCTTTTTGCTTTTGGCCCCTCTTTTTGGTTTTTGGCCCCCCCTGCTGCTAAATCTTGGCGACGGGCCTGTATGCCACACGAAGAAACTGCATGCTACAGCCGGCTTCAGAAATCCAGTGGTGGTAACTGTTTCAAGACAAACAATTTCAGCGTTAATGGAGTAAACCTTTCCAGTATGCGTATTAATTGGTCGACGGTGAAACGCGATAACCGATACAGTGAACATAGTATAGCATTGCAGGTTTTTACATTTTTTTCTTATATCACAATATGGTAGTAGGGTGACTCACCGATATATGGAAAAAAAATTTTTTGTACAATTTTTATCTGACACCCTCTAAAAATGTGACGAGTCATGAAAAAAATCATTGTGCAAAAAAATTTTTTAAATATAACAAGGTTTAGACGTGCCACAAAGACCTGATAGATCAAACAAACCATATGTTCAGCGAAGCCCAGCAGCTTGTAGCAGAAAGCATTTCTTCATTATTTGGTCACATTGTGTCACTGATAACGCATAGACGGTGGCAGTAGGCTCGCTCCACGTAATGACCACGTCATTTCCATTAGCGACTGGCAAGTTGTCTCATGGTGAAAGCCTTAGTAGGGCAGGTGACTAGCCAAAGCTTGTTCGCGTCATCCAGATGGTGCTAGTATTGAGGTGTCATCCAGATGCTGTTAGTACTGATATGTTTTCACGTGCAGCGTCTTTCTGGTTAAGCTTTGAGACTTTATTGTTTCTGCAGCATACATAGCCTGCATTAGGACAACTTACTTCCACTTAGCTTTAGTAACTTTCAAGATGTCAGCAGCAACAAGGCAGAAATATTCCTTGTATTTACTTGGCGCATCAGAATCTGAAATACGAGGCTCCAAGCTTCCTTCTAACAGTCAGATCTTGAAGGTATTCTTTTACTACCATGTCAATTTGAAACAAACTATCCGTAAAGCATCAACTGCTGCAGTTGAAGCTGCAATTCCTTTCTGGGCAAGGATTCCAATCAGTGCAAAGAAACACTTGATCACTAAAGTAGAGAAGCTCCATGAAAAATGGAAAACTTTGAAGAAGACTAGAAATCCACAAGGAGAAAAACAAAGACATGGTGAAGCACGTTTTTTAAAATATCTGGACAACTTATTTGATATGGCTGCGCAGGATGCATTGCAGGTGGTGAAAATCGAAGAGGACAAACAATTTCATCTTGCTCAGCGAGAAGAAGGTCGTCGTGGAAGTATGGGAGGAGTTGACAAAACGTTGGCAGATAAAGAGAAAAGGGCTAAAAAGAGGAAATCTTCTCAAGAAAATTACAATATAACATTGGAACAACCCGGCCCATCACATGTTGACAGAAACCAGATTAAATTCAGTTCTACAAGTGGTGAGGATACTGATGAAGAATATTTCCCCGTTTCTGATTCAAAGCCTTCAAATCCAAAAAAGCCACGACCAACCGAAAAAGCTAAAAATATCATGACATCTGGTCTAGCAGCAGCTCTGGATCGCACTGGCGTTTCTGACAGAAATGCTGTTTACATTCTCTCATAAGCTTTAGCTAGTGTAGGTCAGAACCCATCCCATTTTGTCCTTAGCCGTTCATCTGTTGGACGTAAGAGAACTGATTATCGGCTTAATGTTGTCCAAGAAATTAAAGAGCATTTTCATCTTAATGAACCTTTGACGGTCCATTGGGATGGGAAGCTTCTTGAAGATCTAGTGGAGAAGAAGCATGTTGACCGCTTGCCCACACGTCTTTCTGGGAATGGTATTTCTAAGCTTCTGGGAGTGCCAAAGCTTGTTTCTGGCACAGGAGAACTGGTAGCAACAGCAGTTTTTAATACAATCGCAGATTGGGGTATATCTGATCAGGTGAGGGCCATATCTTTTGATACTACTGCATCGAATACTGGTCATCGTGCTGGTGCGTGTGTGCTCCTGGAGAAAAAGCTTGGAAAAAGTTTACTCCATTTGGCTTGTAGGCACCACATAATGGAATTAGTCCTAGGAAGTGCTTTTGAAGCTGCATTTGGAAAGTCATCTTCTCCAAATGTGATTCTTTTCAAGAGATTTCAGCAAAAGTGGGCATTTATTGATCAATCATGTTATCAGCCTGGCCCAACAGATCAGCGCCGGATTTAGGGGGGAGGCAAGGGGCCCGGGCCCAGGGCCCCCCACCAAACAGGCCCCCCACCATGTCCATCTGCTTAGCCATATGTGCGACATGCGCGTGCCACTTAGTCATTTTTAGCGAGTAAAGTTTTTTGAGCAGCCGCCGTTAGTTATCGGTCGGCCAGACGGCAGTATTTCTCTTGAAAATTGTATTGTGGCGAAACAACTGTTACACTCCGAGGTATCCTGAAAGTCGGTTATGTGTGAATCTAGTGTAGTGATTCTCAACCGCGGTTCTGAGATGCATAGATAGATTTGTTTGGCGCTACTGAATTAATTGCGCTAGATTTACTCTTTAAAACAGCAAAATCGCCGGGGCACCGAAAAAACAGAGGTTATCTAGTCGGGTGTCCCACAAATGAGAGCCACATGCGGCTCCCAAGCACGTTTTGTGCGGCTCTCACCAGGCTTTTAATAATATCATAAGATATGACAATCATACAAGGTCGTACGCAAGGGGGGGTGGGTTTGGGGTTAAAGCCCCCCCTTGAGCTTGATATTTTACAAAAATTTTCTTATCTTCGCAAGGAGATTGATTGTTTTCGCATACTTTTTGCTTGTTAATTTGTCGACTTAACGCAAATACCACGGAATAAATTTGCATGCAAATTTCAAGGAACATTGTAAATGGGCTAAAAAAGTAATAGTTAGGTTTTGGTGGGAATTTGGGTTATCGTCTGCGTCCAGAAACCATCTCACAACATTTTGCAGACCTTTCGTCCACTAAGCATGTTTAAGATCGTGTTCCGCGATAGTTCACTTTGTCCGAAACCATTGTCTTTATATTGTCTGCCAAAGGCGGACACAAGTGTGAGTTGGGGTTAACCCCCCGCTTTAGTTTGATATGTTACAAAAACTTTATTACCTGCGAAAAGGAGATTAATTGTTTCCGCATACTTTTTGCTTGTTAATTTGTCAACTTAATGCAAAAACTGTAGTTGTAAATGCTGTGACATAGTGATGAGTGTGTTTTGGGTGTATTTTCCTCCGATAGCCTAACTTGGAGCGCTAATAGGTTATATTCAGTGCAATAACACATAAAATAAGGAGAGTGGATGTATAGAAAAACGTGCATATTATGTCACGAACTTCGCTTAAACGTTGGTTTGGAAACAGGACTATGACAGGACACTGAATGAAAAACCCCCATGAAAATTTTCTGCGTACGCCACTGATCATGTGCCCACTTTTGCCGCTAAACAAGAGTGAAATAATTGCATTGTAAGTTCAATTCACTTGTCAGTTCGGTTTGATTGACGAAACTTTGCACTTGCGCTAGTCGCTCGGAACTCCATTGCAGAGTTTCCTTTACAACTTTCGGCTTGATTACGTTGGTAACGGTGCACTGTCTGATGTCCACCAGAGCAGCATGATATTGGTGATAAACATGGACGCAGCAGCTGAACACAGATACAGATTAATTCCAATAATTTGCCATCTTTTTCATATTTTTTTTGTTAAAACATAACCATCAAAAAGGTCATAGCACGGTTGCCTGAGCAGGATGACGCCATAACACCACTGCTTAGATAGGCCCCGTCCCTAGGTCTTGCATTGGGTCCCGCACTTGCCAAGACCGACCCTGTCTAAAGCTGCTTTCGTTCATGTGAGGCCGGCACAATTGTGTACGGAAAATGGCGTTTCGATTTGCATGTGCAGTGCTGTGAAAGTTGCATGGTTGACACATAATTTTCGACATAGTGATTGTATCTACAACGGCGTTTAGGTGTCTCTAGTGAATAATAACGCTAGCTCATATTTAATGATATTCACAAGCCTATGTTGGGTTTGATAGGGTTAATCAGAGCAACTTAATCTTCAAAACAATGGAAAATCACCATGCGGGAGAGATATTTATGTTGGCCCCCCTACTTTTTCTTTGGCCCCGCAATGGCCCCCCACTTTTTTCATTCTAGAATCGCCACTGCTTGTGCCACCGCTAAACCTTGTCCTATTTCAAAAATATTTGGCACAATGTCTTTTTTCGTGATGCATCAGGTTTTCAGAGGGTGGCAACAGCGAAAATATTAAAAAAATGATTTGAGCCACCCTAATATAGTAGTCATGTTTAACATTAGTGAAAATCTTCGTCATTTCGGTTTCATTTCAACTTACTCATAGTCTTAAACCATTGAAACATTTGATACGATAACTGCTTGTAGGTAGTTACTATGTTACAGGGATCGGCAACCCATACGGTACGCGTGCCACGCTTGGCACGCTAAGCTATTTCGAATAGCACGCAGGAGCTCCATGTTTTACATATCGATTTTGTTATGATTCACACAGAAGGTGCATTGACCTTGACTTCTATAAAATCCATATGTTGTTTGCACATTGAATGTTTGTAAATCTCAGGTCGGGACACAGTTGACACAGGATTTCCTACATCAGGTCGAGCTCATCCACCCAGGTCCGCAACCAGCAGTTGGTATTTTCAAAAATTTGCTTGCCCATGGACTGTAATTATTGTGTAAAAATATTACACCAATCAATGCAAACTCATCGAAGAACTAAAAACACCAGTAGCCTATTATATCTGATCGCAGAGCTGTGAGTCCTCGAACAAATATTTAAAAAAATTGCTCTATTTCCAACGCATCTGTCCGGATATCATTAAATCTAACCGGCGGAAATGACAATTTCTCGGACGTGACAGTTTTTTGTGGAGTGGAAGGTGCAGCAATAAAAAATAAATTGTCAATGAAACAAAAAATTTAAAATTTTTGAATTAAACTGGTCAAGGCAGCTGTTGAATTGAATTTGAATTACTGCACTGCAACGCTACGAACATCCTGATTAATATAATTTGCAAAGAGACTAGGGAAAGTGACGGTGACCTTTGCAGGTCAGTTCATTTGACCTTTCTCGGAGGTCAGTTATCTGCATCGCCGCTGTTGACGAACATTTTTATAAACTGAAACATTTATATGATTGAATCGACGATAGTGCTTATTGAGGCCTCCACTAACTCGGCATGGAGTCCGATGATGAAATGAAGTTATTTTGGCTTCTTGATGTTCAGTTGCAGAAAATAATTAACTTATAAAACAATGATTTCTATTCATGCTTTTAACTGCAATCCGCTTTTGTGCAGTGCAAGTTACCTCAAAAACTTCATTAGAGCGTGTGGATCAAATCTCTGATTCGATTTCTTCCATCACTCTTTGAATGCCTTTGATTTTTAGAAAAGAAAATAATTTTCTGTCTTTTTTCCCCCACCAATTTTCAAGCCAAATTGGCAGCAGCGTGCAATAAAAATATCAAAGCATATTTGGTCAGATTTTCAGGTGAAATGATGGGGTTCAAATCTTGCAACGCATCAACAGCTGC
>Ga0210059_1005175_pt1 | contig 20967 bp, 15 predicted proteins | sample Ectturendosymbi2_FD_188042 | JGI IMG/M metagenome (GOLD analysis project Ga0210059, IMG submission 188042) | Ecteinascidia turbinata endosymbiont from Florida, USA - Sample 2 (SPAdes) (version 2) | ecosystem: Host-associated > Tunicates > Ascidians > Unclassified | place: Key West, Florida...
AGCAATAGCTCAGTGGCGAACGATTCACCACTGAGCTATTGCTGATACGGCTCTGTTTGTAGCCATATGGCATCAAAAGCACATCAGGGTTAAAATAACGAATTGTTAACAAACGAAAATGAAGAAACGGACACCGAGTTTCACCAGATAAGGCTGCGACTTGTAAGTTATTAACTTTTCCATTCGAAGGGGGGAAGATCTCGTTTCCGAGGCCTCGCTCACGTGCCGGATAGAAGTGCTCGCGTTCCAAGTTCTGCACGCGTGCCAGGGGTTGCCCACCCCTGCCCTAGGCCATCTTAGTTTTTGGGGCCCCACACAGGTGTGACCTATTTCGTCGCTTGCCCTAAAAACAGGAAAGTATGTCCCATTAACGTGTAGTGCCCCATCGAAATTTTATTTTTTGTGGTGCCGACTTTTGTTCTATGATTGCCTTTTAGATCTTCAACAGAAATTAAAGCCTTTCCTACATTCTTCACAAGAACAAATTGCAATGCAATCTCTTCTTGGAATTTATAGCTCTTTCGTGTAGTTTAGAAGTTCTCCTCGTTAAATTTCCGTGAGTTCTAGCTTTTTTGTAGGTTTATTCTTCGGATATAGATATTCTCATGCGGGACTGTACAACCGCCCTCAAAAAAATCGGCTAATTGTCGATCTGATTAGCTGTGCATAAATTCGTTTGTTATAGCAACCATATATTTTATGGACCAAACAAACACAATGCATTCAATGGACACAGGGTTCATTTATGGCGTTATTAAGTACCAAAAACTTGGAGTGCGCGAAGGTTTTTTTAGTTTTTTACATTTTATACTTCATACATATGAATGTTGTATGGCAAATTTATGTTTGCGCTCCCCAAAAATTTCTGTGCGTTACTAAAATTCTCAGAAAAATTTGCACTTCTGCTCTGTGCTACAAGCTGATGGTATATAGTACAAAGACAAGTTTTCCACAACAAAGTAATTTCGCAACACCCTCAGCTAAGCGTATGAAATAAGCGCAATACACACGTATTTCCGAGTAAAGCTCACGGTAAACTGTTCTAGCTAATTTAACTAACATATATATCTTCAGCTTCAACAAGCCAGCTCGGTATACTGGCAGTCTAGTTGGAAACAACTAAACGTAGGATCCGCACCAAACACACGCTAAAAATTTGCCTACTAAAGCCCACATATTTCAGAAACAGTGTAATTGACCATATTAGAGATCACTGTGCTGCAGTGACTAAAGCTTTAGCATTTCAGATGTGACGAAATGATTTACTGCTACAACAACTTTGACAACTGACACGCAACGGTAACAAATTAAATTACGAAATTTTATTAAGCTTCAAAACTCTACCTTCGCTAAAAAACACTATATAGAACAACAAGGTGTACTGTAAGACAGGGGTGTAGCCAAGGGGACACCCCGGCCATTGTAGCAAAATAACGTCACTTTATGAATATTTCTTTAAATTCATGAGCAAAGCGAGACAACCGTGTTTTTGATCACCCCAATCAAAATGTCTGGCTACACCACAGCTCTAAGCCTTTCTGCAAAGTACATTGGAAACCGTTACTGCAGGTAGCCCCCACGAGCACAAGCAATTATATCCATGAGGAAGAGGACAAGTATACAATTACCTGCATCAACTGATACAAAATGTTTGCCACCAAAGTATCAAACAGCTCACAGTCTGTCACAGTGTTTTTCAAACGTTATTGTTCCATCACCCCCTTTTTACTCTCGACACATAGTTGTCGTCCCCAGGCCTGATAAAGCAAACACAGAGTAGTATTTTTGAAGAACTTTGTTTAAAGAAATCGATACATACCATTGTCCCCAGTTCAGTGTGATGGATATGCTTGGCGGCCTTCACACCGCGTGGAAATATTGGGAGACATTTTAGTGAGGTACAGTCGTAGACTACCTCGCTTATGAATAAACCAGCGGTTTCTTTGCTGCTTTGAGAGCATTAATGTCACAGCCGAAGTTAACTCAATGATCGATTATCAGTAGTGGGTGAGCGTTTTGGCCCCCTTTGTGTTGTTTTCCCCCCTATCGCCCCCTTTGTTTTGTTCGTCCCCTTGCCCAACAAAATCGATGCCAAGGGGGCGATTTCGCCCACTTTGAGGACCACTGGTCTACCACAAATTTTTTTCATGTCTTCAGGCAAGCGAAGATATCAATAAATTCTTCTCGATTTAATATGAACCAATATCAGATTCTATCGCAAGACTGCCAGACACAGACTCTGCAGAACTCCAACGAAAAGCAGAATTTACTGCATAATAATGTAGACACTCTTGAAAAATAGAACGAAATAATCACGCAAGCATAGCTAAGCCTAAATAACACCTAAAGAACCAGATTTTCTGTAGATTATGAGATAGATTTGCTATTGAAATTCTCTGAAGTGATTATGTAAATCCAATGCACCGCTGCAAAACGTTCTGTAAAGGAAGTGTCTGTAATCCTGTCAACCCGCCTCCAATGCCGTTGTAAAACGTTCTGTTCTGTACATTTTCATTAACCTGCGTTGTTCAGAAAGTGTGCGTTTGTACTATGGATGTCGTGTCTGCGGACAAAATACATCATCATCAATACATACTAGTAGGCTAACTACATTTCACACATACCGCAATATAACATGTTTTCCCAAAACCGACGTAAAATCTCTATTCTTCACTGAAATATGATTATGGTCTACTTTTGACGAACTTCTTCATGATGGTAATTGCAGGTAGGTCTAACGCTTCTCTAATAAGGAAAATATAATATATGACTTTCATGCAATTCTGCACTGATTCTTTTTCTGTAACTGACATTAAAGTAAAACCTGGTTTTCTCATCAGATAGAAACGTGTGACTTCAAATTTTCGCAGATTTATCCAAAAAATGCTATTTGTCTAAAAAATCCCTAGTTTCTTTAATTCCAAAGATTTTCCCTCTAAAGATGTTTAAATTCCCAATCTAGGGCCATATTCTCCAAAAGTAGGAACCCTATGTGTTGCCAACGTATTTTTCGGGCAATAATGCCTGACCGAGCAGTTGTTTCGATGCACTTTTTCTATGACAGCGTTTTTCTCTTTACAGTGCAGTGCTCGTCTCCGAGTGAGCACTTAGCTATTAACGCACTCTTTCTGTGAGAGCATTCTCTTTGTGCACCTAAAGGCGCTGAGAGGCGGTCAGCTGCGCCTCGTGAGGACAGTTGCAATGGTCGGACTTAACACTTGAGGAGACCCTCTGTGAAACTTTGATCAAAAAATAGCACTAACACTGAGGCTACCACCACATTCCACAAGTTTACTGTAGTCCATCGTCTACACCAGTGGTTCCCAAACTTTTTACGATCTCGTACTACTTGGGCTCCCCGTATGGTCAGCTGGTACCACTTCTTCCAGAACAACCAATTTGTTGGAATCTTAGTTGATTCAGAAGAGTAATATAAATTAAAAAAGCATTAAAAGGCCCCAACTAAATTTAGTGAGATTTTTGCTTTTGTTTACCTTCCAGCAATTGGTCGATGCGTGGCGTAAATTTGCTAACAGCACATCGAAAGTCATAATTAGGGCAACCAATTTTTTGACCTAAAAACTTAAAATTTTGACTTTATAATTTACAAACTTTGACTTTATTATAACCTATAAATATTCTGCGTTTGCAGCTGGAAATAATTATATCTTAGGTGTTGTGTTTAACTCAAAACTATATTGATGCACAAGGCTATACATAGAAAATTTTTAAATATTTGGCTGCTAAACTTTAGTGATGACATAGGCTACTGATAAGTATATCAATAACTACAGTAGAGTGAAACCTGAAAACATCATAAAGTTGAAACACTATATTTTCATATAGTGGATTGAGCATTTATCAAACAATATACTGCGAAAACATATTTCGTGTCTTACAACGCAAAGCTGCATAATATTCAATCATCCAATAGTGCACAAAACAACATCATTACATCCAAAATTCCAACAATCCCACTGTTATTACCGAAATGCAACTAAAACTACAAAAATATCAATGTCTGTTGCTATAGTTTCAATAAAAAATGGATGAAAATAAAAAAAACTGCTACAAGCCACTTTTCCACCTAACAATAAATTTTGACTTTTTAAACCTAATACCTGGCAAATCCCTCATGGTTTGAGCGTGAAATTAAGTCTGTGGACGTTTCATAAACTTTGAAAAGGCAGGAAAATTTTAAGTTTATTGAATGTTGGTTGCCCTAGTCATAATGTTACGATACAATAGGAATAGCAGGCTACAGGAATATTGCATTTATTTAGAAACAAAGCTGGATAGGTAAACAAGAAAGCTGTGAATACAGGTTTTTGTGAAACAATGGAAGTTACTCGCGTACCACCTGGAAGATCTTCGCGTACCACCAGTGGTACGCGTACCACAGGTTGGGAACCCCTGGTCTATACTAACCAATATTACAATCTAAACAGTATAATTTAGACCCGAAACCACCTTGATTTTAAATGACGCCAGGGAATTCATGCCTCGCAGCAGTCTAGCTTTTGTCTGGATTACTGGTAGAGAACACCAAGTTTTTCTTCAGACAGAATATGATGCTTTCCGTCATGGCCGACATGCTTCGGCGCTGTATGTGCATGTAGATTTAGCTAAATATGCGCAGAGATACTAAATATGCGCAGGGATAGCTAAAATTGCATAATGATAGCTAAATATGTGCAGAGATAGACAAATATGCGCAGAGATAGCTAAATAGGCGCAGAGATAGCTAAATATGCGCAGATTTATCTAAATATGCGCACAGAAAGCTGAATATGCGCAGAGATAGCTAAATGTTAGCTGGGACAGCTGAATACGCGCAGAGAAACCTAAATATGCGCAGATTTAGCTAACTATGTGCAGCTTTAACAGTTTTTGTGCTAAATCTGTCCGACATAAATTTTTTACGAACACGCTCCACCGTTAGAAGCATGTCGTGTGCATACAGCTTTAGCATGGGATGCAATGGCAACAAGTCTCTCTGGAGTACGCATTTGAAAGTTGTGATGTGTTCACCTCAACGTTGCGAGCAAACAGGCTGAGTTGGGAGTAAAGCTAGCACACTAAGCGATGGGAATATTGGACTGTGTCAAACAAGACAAAAAGCATATAGAAAGAATTATTTCACAGGGGGCAGGACCATGTTCTGAATGTTAATTTGCGCTTCACATTGGTAATACCTTTACTTTCACAGATATCCAGAGAGTGAAACTTGGTTGTTCAACAAAAGTAACAATGTCTGCTTTGCGTAGATGTGGCTTGTTTGTTGTGCTATGGCTGTTTGAATAGTGTGGCCACAAGGGTATCTGGTCATTATCAGTTTTGCAATCCGGTTTGATCGAATTACTGCGGTGTTCTTACCATCTCATGAAAAATTTGTTACTAGTTTGGCCAACATACTGTCAATGACATATCACACATGTCGCTACATAAATGCTATAGTTTGCGCAAGTCAAGTTTTGTTTCAGTGGGAAAGTTTTATTTTTTGTCATGGATTTGAAACCTATAGTGCCATGGATTTGTTATCTTTTTCCATGGCAACCACAAAGTTCAAAGGTTTTTGCAAGGCCATGAAACACCTTTGATTTGCTTTTGTGACTTGTTCAAAGCAAGTTCCTTGTAGTTCCTTAGCTTCTGTGCAATCGTGGTACTGTAGGTGTTTTGTAGGTAATCATTACCTTCGGATTTTTTTTTAATCTTTTTGTGTTAGAGTTAACAGATGGGGGAAATGTGTAGCCCAAACCTCTGGTCTTCTTTCCTGCCGCATTTGGGAGGGCGTACTCTTTCTTCCCAACTAGATGCCATCGCTATCATGTCATTCATCATATCCAAATGGAAATTTGAACTAATTGCTTTTACTTTTGAATCAGTTTAAGGCTGCTGAGGTAGTTTTCTTTCCCTTGGTTGAGATATTTGCTACTCCAATTAAGTTGACTTCAATATCGCCTTTGGGTGGTGTGAATTCTCGTTAAAAAATTGCCTTATCTCTGTTATGGGTTTTACGAAGTCGTTAGTGACAAAATCAAAATCATTTTCAATCGTTATGCAATGGTTAAATTCCAGGAATTCCAATTCGCCCGTCTTTTTCGGCTGTGCAAGCTTGTCGAAACGTTAGGTCCCAGCCACTGTTTGCGAATGCTGGAGGTAGTGCTTGTCAAACGCGTGCGTTTGACCTTTCTGATGCACAAATCTATATTATGTCATCGATAAATCTGAGCAAAACTTCTGCCCCCGTTTAGCACCCCAGCAATTGGCCGCAGTATACAATGCACGGCAATGTTGGCCAATGAGACTGGGCGATTATAATTGGTCAAGACATCGTTTTTTGCATTGGTCTCCACGGTGACCACATTTTTCAGGCAAATATTGTTTAGTTTGACGATGATTTTACGGGTCTCGGCTTTAAAGTCGAAGTTCTTTTCCAATGGACATTCAAGAGCTTTTGTTGCAGTGTCCCTGCATAAGCTTGGGGAAAGTGCTTTCACACCTGCCGCCACAATCTAAAACACTGGTTTTTAAATTTCAGTTTCTAGAATTTTGGTTAGGCGGTCTTTCCAGTTGGTCATGTCTCCATGTATTGATGGTTGTCTTGGAAAAACTCGTTGCATATATATAGAGAAAATCTGTTCTACTTCTTGTTAAAATATTGAATCAGGATTCAGTACAACATGCACTATTTTCAAGCTTCTTTAAATCACTGGTCTGCAAAGGACAAGTACGGTAGGGCATCGTTTTCCCGTGTAGAAATTTCAGTAAATTTATTATGTGGTTTATGTTGAGCAACAGGTGAGCAGAATATTTCCTTTGGCTAAAGGATGTAAACTAAGCTTTTCACTCTACCCACAAAACTAAAATTCATCTGTGTTTTAATAATTAACAAAATCTCGACAATGTGTGTTGTTAAAGCTCTTTGCTCAAAATGCTGTATCTCCACTTGCAGGTTGGTATAAATACAAAAATCGTCCGCCCTTCCTCATAAACTTGAAAGAACGAACCAGCCCAACGTTCATTTTCTGTTGATGTACTTGGGTATTTATAATGCTTCTATTGGCGGCTAAACTTTAATGCAATGCAATACATAAATTGGGATGCAAAACATACCCTCACTCTTTTTTTGTTTTTTCATTTTGGTGGAATTCAAAAAATTTATAATGATACTAACCCTGGATACGGCTCTTTGTTTCGAAATATAAATTTCCTGTTTCATTGATACAGAGACGTATTTCCACATTAGGCCAAGCTTTCGCAATTTTGGAATCAAACACCGGAAGAGAAACAGTATGCCAGGCCTGCACAACTCAGAAAGCTCGAAGGGCCAAATTATCACTATAAATTTGCCGTGGGCCGCAAATGTCTACTTCATTTCGATGTGGAAATTTCTTTGTAGTATGGAAGAAATTCTGGAACGACAATTATTTATTCGAGTTCAAACTTTTGCAACATTTTCTACACTTGAGAAAGCCGTCGCGGGCCGCATGCGGCCCCCGGACTGTATGTTGTGCAGGCCTGCAGCATGCATATTTCGTTCTCCACCTTTTTCACTATAAATTGGAAAAGAAGTGCATGGCTTGTTGACAAAAAGTTAGCGATCACCCCAGTACATGAAACGCATGCCTTGCTGCATTCAAGTAATTGTTCAGTTAAGAATTTTACAAAAAATGTGTGAAATTCATATTTTAGAGTCACTTCAAAGAGCAAGTGATTTGTGCTCTTCATCAGAATAGTGACGTAAAAGCTTCATTATTTACATTAAGTAATACGAATGACTTGGGCAGTTCAAAAATATTTACTATTGCATTGAAATGTAATTTTTGAAAAGCTGTATAAAGAGGCAGTGTCACGTATGGAAAAATTATTAACATGGATATTACAATTGTGGCAAAAAATAACTTAATTAACCTATTGCAAAAGAGCTGTTGATATATTTCCAGATTTTCTTTTCAATTTTATCAAATGAAAGACGTTCTGCTGTATAAGGAACCTGTTCAAAAATTTTCTAAGGCCTACAACAATTAAAAATGTGTGAAATTTTGAAACACTTCAAGCATTTTTAGCACTAATGGAAAAATAGAATTTTCTTTGGTATGCCTACAATTCTAATCAGCTCAAACCAATTATGGAACAAGGTGAAACTTTCGTGTGTTTGGCCAGTTTTTGCATAGCCTTTACTTGCTAAATTTTGCAATAATTGAACCAAATAAAGCGAAGCCTTTACTTTTTAGAAATGTGTCTCGGTCGGACCTTGGAAACTACAGCATTGAAGTTAGATATCAGGGGATGGAATACATCAATTATGTAATGCTGGAAGAACTCAAGGCCGATAAACGGAAGAAAAAATATTTTTATATTGCTTTCAGCACCGTTATCGGATTTCTTATACTTTTTATGATATTGTTGTACTTTTTTCGGTTCTACCTGGCTTTTTGTAAGAAACGGTGTTGCGGACCTTACCGTAAAGGTATGAAAAAATGGTTTGTCCTGCTTTTTAAACATTTTTGAGATAAAATATGGCATTAAACTTCCATGATCTTTGAGAAGGCCATATGATGGCTATAGAATAACATAATTCAAGTGTGTTCTGACTTACGAACCTCACGGAAACTGATTAGTAACGTATTTTAACTTTGAGTATTGCCGCAGTACTTCCAAACGTCAAAAACCGTTCTGCCATAACAGGCAGCACTGTAGATTTGAAAACGTGGGAAAAATTGTGCGAAACATTAATGCTATGATAGAGTAATTCGTATTAAAATTAATGTTTGTCACTTGAATTAAAACTGAAAAGTGTCACTGAAGCGTTAACACTTAGCAGAACGTTACCAATAAACGATTTCTGACACCTTTCAAATGTAGTTTAGTTAATTTACGGTGCGTGATAAAGTGTATCGACTACTAAAGAAAGTTTTCGTGAAAGTTTTATCCTTTTTGCAAATTTTAATAAAATATAATTTAATATTCACAGTACAACATTTTCCAAAAAAACTTTAATATTCACAGTATTTGTTGAAGTGAACAATTTATTTGTGAGCAAAGGTAACAAAACGAAAAAATAATGATTCGGTTCAGAAAAAATGACAGCACACGCAGTGGTGCAAATTGATCAAGAAGCTTTTTTCGCTCATATCAGTAATACTCGTCAGTCACTGGCCTACACTGTAGCGTGTAAAGTTCATTTTAGATTACAAGTTTATAGAATCGTTTTTTATTTAAAAGCAACGCCGTCGCGGTACTAAACAAATTTGTTTTGTGAGCTTTCTAAGGTAGTTTCCTAATGAAATTGATCGTTCCTCTTGAAAAAAAACGTGAAGCGTAAAAATGGTTATAAAACGGTATCAGGGATCACTATATATCGCGATAGTTAAACGTTAAGCAAAATTGTAGAACCTCTCAATGGCACTTATAATTATAGGCTGACTTATGAACAACAACTGCAATGTAAACACTTGCGTTTAATTAATGAAACAGGAGGTCAGTGCGTGTAAAAAAGTCATACTGTTTGAAGGCATGTACATGAAGCTTTGTATAAGTATCATAGTCTCGGAAATAGGCAGCAGAGGTGTTATTTATTGTTTTCAAATGGATTGTGTAGGGCTGACGAGCAATGGATTGCACGAAACAATTTCGTTGGCGAAACGTGCGCAATAATGGCGGAAATTAGTGATTTTTTTGATAAATTCAAATTCTGAGGTGAGGGTTTTGCAATGGATCTCGGAATGTGGATCCTCGAACAATCTGCACTGGTTGTCTGTGGTTTAATGGTCATTTCCGTATAGCCTACTAATTCATTGAAGCAGTGTCACTGTCGCAAAGCAACATTTTATGCTACAGTAGGTAGTTGCTACAAACTGACAGAAAGTTTCTTGTTGCGACCAGAAATTAGAACCAATGTACCGGCCTGTGCTCCTGCACCTAACCCGTGTGCACAGAGCCTTGTGTGCACGCTTTCCAAAATTCTTGTGCGTTCGCATACACGCACAGCTTAGAGCAACGGTGCACAACCTGCGGCCGCACGGCCGCATGCGGTCTGCGATAATGAAATTTGCGGCCGTCCACATGTAATTTGAAACATAAGATTTGGCGGCCGTACTGGCGTACATTGAAGCAAAACAAACGCAAGGCAAAAAATCAGTCGACACGATGCGTAACAATCTGGATGGTGATGTTTTTTTTGTAACAATTCGTTGAAATGTTTGACATTTTATTATACTTTTAGACACAAGTATATGACATATACCGGATAAAACCTATTCTTTATTTAAACTTATCCCATAAATATAACTCGAACTCATTGGTGGCCGCACTTCAGACAAATAAAAGTAATGCGGCCGGCAATAGCAAAAGGTTGCACACCCCTGGCTTAGAGGGAGTATTGGCGACAAAACATTTCGAAAACCTCAACATACAAGTAAACATTGAGTAGTATTTCCAATTTTTATTTTGGTGTTAAACGTTGTGCGATAAAAATGTCTATCGAAGTGTCAAACACAGGAGGTTACTTTGTCTGGTAAATTTTATTTTTTAGCAAGCACACCGAATGGTAACGATATATATTTATAGAAAAATGTGCCCGTTTACTGAGGATTTACGTACCAACTACATTTGACAAATTTCCAAATCAGGTGAATTTGCTTCAGAGAGCAATCGTGCCGTTACAGATGACAAAGAATATCACGCCTACCTCTTATACCATTTTTCATCTGAACAAGATGCAGCCGATCAGGAACAAGTACGCAGAATCGTGAAAGAAGTCAAAGAAGTTCTCCGTAGGAAATACTTTACTGTTTACGATGAACAGCAGAATTGGGAAACTGGCTGTAAGTATTTCCAATAATGGTAGATAATAGTCAAAAGAACGAACGTTACGATTCTGAAAAATGTAAGAAATAGGGTTGTCACTGATAAATTGCGATGTTTTTAACACTACCACAATATCGCGTAGAGAAAAAAGGTCTGGATTTAATGGAGAAATCCCATAAATAATTATTTCCATTTTTTAATACGAAATGAAACCATTATGCCGGCGAATATTTTTTCTAATAGTTACCTTTACGCCTGTAAATACACAAAAGCATGTACTTTATATTGGCGAGTCTAGCTGTATGTGAAAATGGTAATTGCAAATAAATTTTTGAAAGCAATCCTGATTGCAATGTTCTGTGCAAAGATGGTTGGAAAATTTTATCCCGAACACAGATTGCACTCTCAGAATCCACGAGCAAGATGTGACGATCACAGCTGTCATTAGCTTACTGCAGGCCCTAAAGAGCAACAAAAATATTTTCTCTTGCACAATCACGCAAACTTAGAAGAAACACAACAAACGCAACTGAAACGTGGAAGTGTGAGTGAAGCTCAGATAAAGAGAAAGCAGCAACTGGAGAATTTTCAGTTCTGTAATTGAAAAAATAATGGAGATGTTGAGTAACTAAAAATTTTTTGTTGTAGAATCACACTGGTTTATAAACAACTAATGCAGCTGAGATCCAAATGTGAAAATAAGAGCGAATCTCAATGGAATCTAAAAACGTTTGTAGAAAGTAGCAGCACTACACAATGAACAAACAAACAAACAAAAAAAGCGAAAACCAAGTATTGGTCACTTAAGCGTGCTGTATGACTTAAGCATGTTGTGTCCCGCAAATTGACACGTTTTTGTAAAATGGCCCGTAGGTCAAAAGCAGTTGGACGCTGTTCTAGCAGATCGTCAATGTAGGTGATTTTTGTTGGGAGCTATGGGTTAAACCGCATCACTCAAGATTCTGAAGGCAATTTACTGAATTGAAGAAGTTTCGAATTGTGATTCTGGTACTTTCCACTGGCCTTCATTGCTTTCCACTGACGTCCTTGTACTTTCCATTGACGTATTTTCGTTGTCGTTCATGAGGTTGACGTACTTGTACAGTATATCATTTGGTAACCCGTTTCGTGTCTTAAAAATGTACATTCTCGCGACTAAGTTCATTCCAATTAGCACCGTCATTCCGAACGGTTCACGTAGAGGAGCAGAACTGCTTGCTCAACAAACGGAGTTTTGCTTCCTAGAGGCCCAAGGACATGTACGCACATACTTCAAAGTTGCTCTTCACAGATGTCGCAGTACACAAACATATTTAAGTAGCGATTGCACTAGGACATGAAACACAATTAAGTATAAAAACGCGAAAAATATCCAGCATTATATTCTCCATGGAGAGGCGCAGGTCCAGGTATTAATGTGTGGGACAGAAAAAAAATTTTAAGGGGAGCAGATTGTTGTTTTTTTGCATGTCTTAAACTTTTAACAAAACATTTTCTGGGCACAACCAACTTTGGGAAGACACAGAAAAAACTTAGATGAGACTGTCCCGGAATTCCCCAGTCAAAAACCCGGAACACATTCAACACGACAGGCCCGGCACCAACTAACTCCGCCACTGCGATACGTGCAACAAAGGTTTATCGCGAGCCCCGCCTTCGGCTAGAAACGCTCCACTTATTGCAAAGGGAACGCGGCGCATTCCACTACAGACCTTTACACAGACGTTTTAACATATACTTGCCAAGCTGATAATGTTATAATTCACGAATTTTATTTTTTGAGTTTATATGTAGAGTGCTTAAATATTTGTAACTATTAGTAAAACCTATGCAACCAAGTGCTCGCTTATTTGGTTTATTAACACATTGAGTTTGTATGAAGGTCTGTTACTGGCTGAAGAACAAATAATTTTTCATATGACAACTTTGGCTTGATAAGAAGATTGTAGAAATATTGTAAATTTGTTTTAAAAGTAGGCTTAATTTCATTTAGAACCCCAACACTCTGTGCAACTGATGGTGCTAGATATGAAACATCACAATTCCGGTTAAGTTTTCATAAAAATAGGTAGGATGCTTTGAAGAAAAATAAGGTAAAGAAACATGAAATGCATGTGGCATATCTTCACAACAAAGAAGACCTTTAATTACTGTAATGTATCGTCAATTTTTATAAATATTAATCTCACACTGAAAACTTCCGTTTTCACGCAGTTTAGTTTTTGCTACTGTTATTTATTTTTATCGTAACTCAGTCACTCTCCAGCCCATCAGTTTGATTTGGTTTGTCATTTACACTAGATGCTATCTTAATCTATTTGAAATATCATCATCCACTAGTTGCTGTCTTCACCCATTTGAAAATCTTTTTTTTTCAGTTTTAACTGAAAGAATACTGTCCTTCAGGCAAAAAAGCCACCGCATCATCATCGCTCAAACTCAACAATTCGTTACCGATCAGTGGAGTGTTTTTCAATCTTCAGAATTTTAGTAACCTAAACTAGGCGATTTAAAACACGTCGGTGGCAAATAATTAACGCTCAATTATTAAACTTCACTATTTCGTCAATGGAAACCTGTTTTTGAAAAAACAAAGTTTTCAATTTCCTCACATACTTAGCCTCAAAAATTTTTACGTAAAAGTCGACTGATGAAGTTGCCAGCTACTCTGTTTTGTGTGAATTACCGTAGTTACAAGATTGCTTTTATTGGCTGTTGTATAAAATCGCAAAACGCTTCTAACGGTTTGATTTTTTACCGTATCGGTGTTGAAATCGCAAAACGCTTCTAACGGTTTGATTTTTTACCGTATCGGTGATGGTAACTGTTTACCAAAACGTCTACAAAGTGTGTTTTACTGCGTTTCCCTTATTTTGTCAAATACGAAAGGGTAATTAACATAAATGGGTGAAAAATTGGCCTAAAAAAATTTCAAACATAAAAGTAACACACCCGAACTGTGACCTGCGATTTTGAAATATTTACTCTGTCACTAACTGTTTCACTTGTCAATGCTGGTAGCATAGTTTTACACTTTTGGTGCCATGAGACAAGAATCTTTGTGAAATTTCTTTAAAATCTACAGTAGCAATTCTTTGGCATTGTTCACAAAAATGGTAGTGTATTAAAATAGAGTCTCGTGTCGTGAGACTCGTTTGCAGCTGCAGTATGCTTCTGAGTGACTTTAAGGTTTGTACTCGTTGGCTGGAGCACAAATATTTTTGAAACTTGATCAGAAAGGAAAGATAAAGCTGTAGAGTGCTGAATTGCGTTTTCAGTGTTGCGGTTTCATTTGAGGCCAGGCGTAATTTATTTCATGAATACTCCACCACCTGCGTCAACACACTGTCGCTGTGTAGAGGCACGGTGCATCTAACGATTCAGACCGGCTATACTAGGTCAGGGACACCCATGCTGGAAACCCTGCTGACGAAGTGCCAGTATAAGATTCATCCAAAGCTGACACCCACCCGGATAATAACGAAGTCAATTATGCTGGATAGGTCATGGTCCAGGTTATCAACGACCGCGTTCTTGTTGCTTGGAACTCAAGTGGTTCGAAAACTAAACAAGGCGCCCAACAACCACAAATAAAGAACCTCCAATTTATTCAACCGCCATCGTGTCTCTCAACGTTGAGGAATTATCAATGGCCAGGTGTGAATACCTGTCAAGAGTACTACAAGACCATGACGTTAACACCCTGATTCTCCAAGAAGCACTCACAACTGAAGATCCGGCTAAATCACGAAGTAGAATCCCTAGATACAGTTTTATTACAACAATTCATCAGGAAAAGTACAGACTATACGTTTATGGAACACAAGCAACCAAACCAGAAGAAATCGAAACAGACCTAGAACTTGACAATAATCTTAGGTTAACATCAATGTTTGAAAACCTCACTAATGTAACGTTTACAAACCCAGAAGCCCAGTGACCCAATCCGCCGCTTCGTAGATGCTCCCATCCAGTAATGATATTCGGAGACTTCAACAGCCAATAAATTGACTGGGGTTACGCTGACAACAACAAAGCGGGAGAAGAAATCAGTAGATGGGAACATGACAAAGACTTGCATTCATTGTCCGGCCCCAAACAACCTAGTACTTTCATATCAGCCAGGTGAAAACGTGACTACTCACACGACCTATGCTTTTTTGTCACAAGTAACATTAACCTGGGACCCCTCAATAATCACAAAGTATTGGAAAATTTCTTACACAGTCGACATCGACTAAACCTCATCACCGTTGGCATTAATATCCCTTCCGACCAATCCAGCACAATGGAATTTCCAAAACGTAAACTGGGCAAAATATACCTCTGACATTGAACTAGCATGTGTAGGAGTACCAGCAAAAGATAAAAACCTGGAATCTTTGAGAAAATTTATCTTAACCTGTGTAAAATAAAATATACCAGGGGATAAAAAAACGAAATGCATCCCATGCTGGTCCTACTAGAGCGAAACCCTTTTCAAAGAATACGAAAAGCACTTGAGCCTAGAAAACGCAGAAAGGTTAATGTTGAACACATTAACCAATGAAAGAAGGGATAGATGGCTAGAAGCAGTAAAAATTTTGAATTCACAAACCCTCAAGCCTAGACACTTGAACCTTACTTATAAAACGTCACCCTGCAAGGAAAGAATACAGGCGATTATGCCATAGTCAGTTTCTGCAAAATGAACAAATAGTATTTAACAGGACCAGTTACTTCTCGGGAAATTTATAAAGCACAAAAAAGCACAAAGTCAAGAAATCTTCAGTACCGCGTGAAATTTTTCCTAAAATGCTCAAACACCTTGGAAAGCAAGCAATCAACTAGCGCAGGCCCTATCTGATGTCATCAACAAAGGGAAATATATAAGAACTCGGAAATTGCTAAAAGTCACAGCCATACGAAAGCCAGGGAAATCAGCAAACGATCCACCTAGCTACAGGCTAATTTATTTTCTATGCTGCGCTTTCAAACTCTTCGAATGCATCATCCTGAACAGAATCATACCCCTTCTTGAAGAGCAAACACCAACGGAACAAGCACTCTTTCGCGGGACAAGCACTCTTTCGCAGACGAAGCACAGCTGGACAATTGTTAGCTGTCGCAACTACGTTGAAGCTGGTTTTGAAATGAAAAAGAATTACAGTGCAGGCTTCATCAGCAATATATCACACTGTTTGGCAACAAGGATTCATGCTCAAGCTCAGCACAGATAGTCAAATGCAAGAAAATCTTGCCCATCGTTGCACGAATGAGCCGAACCAGAACATTCTACGTTTGTCTGGGTGACGACACCAGCAAAATTTTCACACTCAAGACTGGCGTAGATCAGGGCTCTGTCACCGCACCAACTCTATTTAACGTCATTCTAAGTGACGTGCCTGAAACATAATCTCTAAAATTCGTTTCTGCAGATGACTGGGCTATGCTCTACGAACCGAAGGACTTACAAGAATAGCAGCCATCATGTCTGACCATCTAACAACACTCAACAGCTCTTTAAGCAGTGAAACCTCAGACTGAGTTCCACCAAGACCACTACATCACTCTTTCATCTGGACAACCATCAAGCCCACCAGGTCTTGCAGCTCAATATTGACAACAAACCGCTCTCACCTGAACCTTATCCCAAGTAGCTGGGTGTCATACTGGACCGTAGCTTAGCCTACAGAAAATACCTCAGCAACGTATCCAACAAGCTTAAGTCATGAACCGCTCTTATTTGCAAACTTGCAAAATGGGACGCAGACCAAACAGTCCTGATAATTTCTGCATTGGCCCCGTTTTACTCCGTGCCCGAGTCCTGCGCTTTTGCTTAAATATCCCCATCAAACGACTACTCCGGCACCCACCACAACAAAGCTGAAGTCAAGGCGACCGTTCTACAACTCTGAAAAGCGTTAAGTTGGCATGGGTAGAATACTGGAAAAACAGCCCACTAACAAGATGAGACATCATTGAATATCACACAGTGTCACTGCCCGGATTCCACATTGCTACTAGGCGCCAATGGGTAGCAGTCAACCGTCTCAGAGGAAAAGAGGCCAAGGATTCCTAAAAATTCGTTCGATGGGGAGTAAACCAGAACCCAACATGCTCCCGTTGCGATGCACCGAAGCAAATATTTGATCACCTTGTTCTGGCCTACCCCTTCATTCATATACGGGGTGGCTATCACACTATCTAAGAATGTGGCGAAGATTTTCAAAAATAATTGACAGATACCAACGTGAATGTCTAAGGGTGTCATACGACACTGCTAGGAGAATCATGAAATCCATGAGTGCTTGCAGAATGTAGACATCAGACTTTTTTGCAATTGTTGGATGTGTTTTAACCAGCAGGGGGAGAGATGCCATGTTGGCGATCAACCTCATGCATTCTGCACTGGGGCAGCCCTAAGATATCCCAGGGGTTTGACACCAAGTCAAGTTAATAAAAATGGCATATCATCTTTTTTGTTTTTGTTTTTTGAAGCAACCGTCAAAAACTGCGTAGCACCCCACGCGTTTAGGCGAAAATAAACGCTCATCACTAAAAGTATTAAAAGGAATTGAAACAGCAATATACTGTAAATTGAGCAGCTTGCTGTTTTAAGATTTTGATCAATTTTACTTTTATGTTAGGGTTTTCGCACAATCGTTGAGTCAGACAAGAAGCTCATTTTTATTCTTCCGCCTGGAATGAAGAAATTGATCAAGCAGCAAGCTTCGAAAGACGAAACGTATCGAATGATTAAGAGTGCTATTGAGGTTGTATAGACATCTTCAAATTGATAAAATCTCACAAGCTGATATACGTAATCTCAAATATTTTATCTAAGGAATGTTTCTAGACAATGTGATAAAAACCAGAATTTCTCGAAAAGCTTTTCTATGTTATTGCTAATACAGTATCTTTGATTAAAATATATTGTCAAGGTTTTTCAGCTGTTGTTTAATTGAGATCTCTTTTCAGTTAAACTACGCCATCGGGTGGTCGCCATCCCAAACGTTCAAACGCTTTTCAATGGAAATGGAATACGCAATGCCGAAACTTGAACCGGTTGCAAACGGGTTAATGTTTTCAGGTGAACATCAACCACAAGAAGCAAACTGGTAGGCTAATTTCATGTGTTATTATACCTTAACAATTCGTGTCGTCATTACACGAACACGTGACATGTTCAAAGGTAGAAGACCTTCGGACACGTTCTTTATTTGGAGTTAAAGTAACGCATTACTGTTTCGTCACAATAATAATAACAAGGATGAATCAGCGGACTCCATCCCTCTTACAGTGACGAGCAGGGGGGAATCCTCGCAAGAAGCAAACCTAAAGTTAAACATGGAGTAAGTAGGTATGAAGAAGGCCAGTGGGACATACCGACGGAAATCTTGGTAGGAAGAAAACCAAGAGCTACCGTAAATACAGACCCTTGAATACCCCGGAGGAAGCAAAATGTTGAAATCTCAAATATATACTGTATTTATTCGATTGTATACCGCGGCCTATAAAGTTTTTTTCATTTCGTGCGGCTTATAATGAAGGGAGGCTTGCATTTCTATTTCTTCACTTCATCGCAAGGTACAGACGACGTTCAGCTTTTCCTAGGCTACGTTTTGTCGAACAAACTCTCTTTTCGCATTCTATTCTCTTCATCACGTGCACGTCCGTCACAGGAGGAATTATGATGAACAGAAGGCATTTTTACGGGTGTAAGCATCATTAGCAGGGTTGCCAAAAATGGCCACATATACTTTTTTTTATAATTTCCAAAGAACATTTAAATATTTTTATATACACAACACATAAAAGATTTATTATGGCGTTTTCATCTAAAACTTACATTGCAAAGTTGAAAATTCAAGCCCGTCTGATTTTTCATGGTGGTTTTGTATTGTCAAATATTGCAAAATTAGAATGATAAAAATACTGTATATTGCAATCCTGAAAGTTCATGCACCAAGTCTTTGTCATCGAACCCTTACGCAATTAAAGATCAATGCTTTGTTTCTCTCGAATATTTAATTGTGCACTTCTTTTAAATGTTACACATGACTCATTCTCTCTCTTGCTATCTGCTCTCTCGAATGTCACATGAAAAAACTTTTCTCGAATGCGAGGTTGCGCTTCTATCTCATACGCCTAGAGAACAACCTAGTTTATTTCGCAAGCCAGATTTGCCACCGCCTTAATCTTACATCGGGTTAGCTCTCTCAAGAATCCTCGGAAAGCAGCCTGAGTTCTCTCAAAAAGTAAACTTGTCGCTGCCTTGTTTCTACATTGGATTTCGTGCCCTTGCGGATTTAATGACCAAGTCTCGTCTAACTTTGCGTCTGGTTCTTTAGTGAACCGCATAATTTCTCTCTAAAATTAGACGTATCAACACATCTATTCCACATTGAGTTTCAAGCCGTTGCAATTTATGCCTAACCAGACGCGAAGCCAAAACTTTTAATAGGGGGGGCAAGCAATAACCGAATTTGAATCTAAATAATCCAGGTCCCTTATTTATAAAGCATCATCCATAAAACGTGCATTTGTTTGACGTTTTTCCTAACAAATGTGTTAAGATTTGAGCCGATAAAGAGACATTCTGCTTTCAATGACTTGAAATGCCAGTCAAAAGCATGCTTCAAGAGGCTGGTTTCTACTGAAGAAAAGTTTCGTGTATTGATAATAATCCGTGAAATGTTTTGGCTAGGTTTGACTTTTTCCGTAAAAACATCCTAGCTACATTAAACTTACTTTGGTTGTTGGTTTTATGAGACATTGCTAATTGACTGTCTTCACAGAGATACACAATAGAATTAAAATGTAAACACCATGGCAACCCCACTATTGCAAAAATGATCGACTGCACTCAATTGCACACAGCGGTAACTCACCACTACACGCAAAATTCGTACAGATCACTGGTTTCAAGAAAAAACAGTAACTTGTCTGCGGAATTTGAAGTCGTAATGGGAAATCAATTCAATCTAGATTTTTTTGGTTACATACGCATTATTGTCGAAAAAACGGATCGCAAACTAACTGTATGTAACGACAGTATCAATGCCCTGAGCACTTAAAAAATAAACACAATATAGCATATTGTTGCTAAGATTAGATTTTCCTCCCGACTCTTCCCGCTGCAGCTGAATGATTTCAAATTTACATCTGATGAAAGTTGAAACACTGTGAAACTGCACAGATCGGACTCAGTTGCCTGATATAACTGATTTTTGGGAAATCATTCATTAAAATATAAAGACTCCATATAATTTTGATTGAACCGTCACAACACATGTTCTCACAAATGAATATCTAAAAGCAATGATATTGTTGCTAACCATTGACAACGGCGTAGTAAAGACTACTTTCAAACCGGATTGTATCTTGGCCAAACTTTGAGCTTCAAAACTTATAGAATGCGAATTGCCACCATATTCATGCACAGTAACGCAGCCAAGAATTTTGTTCTTGAGGGGCCAGTCAAGACGTGTCAGTCACTGATGTCTTCTTAAATCCGACTGTTCCTTCCGTTTATTTCCTAACATGCAGTTGAAAATTGATTTGAAGCACCAGTAAAAATTATGGCAAGTTTGTTTCGGGGGGGCATTGCCTCTTCGGCCTCATTTTGGCTGCGCCACTGTTCACGCATCTAATTTTAGAACTGTACAAAAACAAAAATCTACGATATTCATTTAATGCTATGCAAACAAGGATAAGTTATACAGGGTGTCGATAAAGTCCTGCACACATTTCAAAATGTAATTGCGAAGTTACTAAAGTAGATAAAATCATACAGTTTTTTGCAAAGTGAAGTTTGTTTATTAAAGTTTAAAATTATTGACTTTCCCGGATACATGAAAAGTCGCTTCGTCGGAAAAAACTACACTGTTAAGGTAGTCATTGTCATCTTCAATGCGCTGAAGCATTTCTTCAGCAAAAGCTGCTCGGCGAGGGCGATCATCCGGCTTAAGAGCTTGAACAATTTGTAACTTGTAAGCATGGAGCCGAAGTCGTTTATGTAAAACTTTATGAACTGTGCTTCGAGGAATAGCAAGTTCATTTGATGCAATACGAATTGATTTCCTTGGGCTGCGATGAAATGCTACACGCACAGCATCAACAGTCTCTTCATCAATGCTTGGCCTACCCGATCTTTTGCCATCCAAAATGCTG
>Ga0210059_1005176_pt1 | contig 20964 bp, 11 predicted proteins | sample Ectturendosymbi2_FD_188042 | JGI IMG/M metagenome (GOLD analysis project Ga0210059, IMG submission 188042) | Ecteinascidia turbinata endosymbiont from Florida, USA - Sample 2 (SPAdes) (version 2) | ecosystem: Host-associated > Tunicates > Ascidians > Unclassified | place: Key West, Florida...
TTTTGTTTTGAACTCATGTTTTGTGCTTCACCTGTGCTGTTGAATTTGACAGTCATCAAATGTAGGCTGGGCTTGATTGAGTGACTGCTTTGGCTGTCTTTCGCCCAACCTGTGCTGTTTGTTTTAAGCTTTGTTTATTGAAATGTGTTCTATTGCTGTGTACTTACAGCGCAAACATGACTTGACTTGACTTGTGAATTGCAACGGATTATGCTTAAGATTTATTGTGAAATGTGCTGGCTAATCTTAGTAGATATTGAGATAATTTATTTTGAAAAAAATATGTGGTTATGCAGTGGTGGTTTCTGTAAGTGTAATGATGCTTGTTTTACACATAGTTTTGATTTTGCACTCTTAATTATACAACGTATGTAGTATGTTGTGTTTCATGGCAGTATGTTGAGCGAAAGATGAAGGCAGATTGCGTTTTTGTTTCAGATTGTGTGGGGAAAAGGGATTTTTCATTCTTATTGTAGGTGAAACTTGTTAATGTAGAGTGGCAACACTGGCTTCAGTCCTGGTCCGTGCTCATCTCTGCTGTTTATTGTGGCAAATGCTGGCCATCACGGTATTTTCATTTCCTTGCAGGAACAATGCAGTGGAAATAGTTAATGAAATGATAGATTGATTGCAGGGTTGCCAGGTTAGCCCTTTTGGGGCCAAATTTTAGAAATTTGGTCCCAAATAACACTTGCTGGCCCCAAAAGTTTTGTTTGGCCCTTTTACAGGATAGGCTGGCCCCTTTCAAGGATTAGATCTGACCACCCTGAGTCCTGTCTGAGAAACGATATTTTTTCTCTTTTTTGACTAATTCATTGCAGATTTTCACCAAATTCCTATATTTTGAAGGTTTTTGATTACAACTTTTGTTAGGATCCTTAGAGCTTCTGAGTTATGTGAAAGTAAGTTCATCAGAATACCTGTTACTTGCTGCAGTTTTGGAGGTAGCAGTGAGAACTGTTCGTTACCTAACTCACTGCTTTTTAGGTGGTGCACGTTTTTGTTGGTTTTGTTCAGATTGTTGTTGCATTAGCACTTATCGAAGGGTGGTAAATTTATCTTAGTTTATGGCTACACATGGAAATTAAGTAGTTCTCTTATGATCTTTTATCACATATTTGTTTTGCTGTTGCACTACAATTGTGATTGAGGAACATTGCCATTTCATAAGTAGTTGCTAAGTAGGGGTTCATATGATTTTGTAACTGCTGATAAATTTGGAAAAATGGTTGGCCCTTTTTTGGCCCCCTGTTTTAGAATTTGGCTCTTTCTAGACTACATTTGGCCCCTTGGCAAAAAGTAGTTCAGGCAACCCTGATTGATTGTTCTGAAATACTCCGAGTGGTGTCATTTTCAGCTCTCTTGAAAACAATCTGAAGATTGTTGGTGTTATATTTTCCAGGTTTCAGCATCATCTATTTTAAGAAATTTGCAAATAATGGTGCATACATTTTTGGATGATAAAGTAAATAACACTTTTTTATGAAAAATGTTAGGTACCTGGTGTGGACCTGTAGGGACCCGATTTCTCTGATTCTAGGGACCCAATGAAAATTTTCACTGATTCTAGGGACCTGAATCAGGTCCCTAAAATACCTTTAAAAAATCTGTAAATAGCCAAATCATTTCAAGCAAAACTGCAAATTTCAATGCAAAAATTGCAAATCTAATGATTTTTTTCAAATCTAGTGAATTTTTTTATAAATCTGGTGATTTCTGCAGAGAAGTCGGTGGCAGCAATGAAGTTTAAGATCAGAGCTGGAGCTATAGCCATTTGACTTTGAGAGGTAGCTTCATGTCGCATATTTACAAAATGTAATTCTCATTCTGTGTTTGAAAAATACGTGGTTTTTAGGTAAACCTAACCGTAACCTAACGCTAACCCCTGAACCTAAACTTTGGAAGAAAAAGTGATCCCATGAATTGAAACGTGCAACCACTAGTACCAAAACAAAAGTAACAAAGGTGAGAGTTGAACCGAAAACCTTTGGCATATCACACCTGAAACATTCCAGTAGGCTACTAGGTCCGTGGCAACTGAGCGTTTTATTTGAACCGTGCCATGCTAGTTGCATCTGTAAAAACTGTTATTTTTTTAACATGGTTATATTTTGTAAATATGCCTCTGGGTCCCTTCCTAGATACTTACGGTTTTGCCAAATAGATTTACTTTACCTAAAACAGTGTTCTTTATAGCATTTTTAAAAACAGTGTTCTTTATACCATAGTCTTTGATGTTTCTTTGGTTTAATAATCACTGAAACTAGCAGGCATGGGGTTATTTATTGAACAATGGTTGCTGGTTCTCACACATTGTTCAAAGATCCGCATGCAGCTCCCAAGCATCTTTTGTGTGGCTCTTAACAGTCTTTCAGTAACACCTCTAATATTTTGCGTAACAGACATCGTTAGTGCAATAAAAAACCATCAATTAACTTGTGGTAAAAAATTTTTAGCGTGCCTCTCTAACAAAATTGTTGATCTGGATTTGGCTCCCTTCAGCGAAGCTGAAATGGTTGAGAACCACTGTTATACAAGTAAGAAAAACCTTAAATACCACAACAAGGGTTGCCAGATGCGTTTTGTAAAAATACCAGGTATTTTGATTTGTCAACAGTGCCAGATCTAAGCTGTGTCAAATTTCGCAAGTGTCACAGGGAAAACAGAGACAATCAGTATTGTTAAGCCACAATTAATAATTTGCCCGTATTTTTGCTGGCTTATCACATTTTGGTGTGTGTGACATGACAACTGTACCAACGATTGTGTCAGCAGCAGCAAATAAACTGCTGAAAGAACTGTCCTGACAAGATTCACTGCTAGAGTCAACATAATTTGAGAAATTCTGCGATCGTTCTTTTTAAAGTTACAGCAAATTAGTTATTTTCAAAATACCAGCTTCAGGCACTGATTTTCAAACTACCAGCATTTTACCAGCCACTGCTAAATTAGCAGTAAAATACCGGCCAGGCCATTGAAATACCAGCCATCTGGCAACCCTAACCACAACTCACTTTCTTAGTCCGAATGATCAAACCGGGTGTGTAGCAGTGTAGCTATCTTGAAAAGAACTGAGCTATAATGAGTAGATATCATATCTAAATCTAATACAATATCCACAGATTTTGTAGCTGTGTAATCATGCTGTCAGCAGGGAGTATTATTAACATATGATACCATTGTAGATTTAAGCGTGAAATGCATGGGATGCCAGTGTAAAAAAGTATGAATTAGAAAATGGTTTGTTAGAAACCATTCGGTTTATTAGCAAGGTAACAAGTTTACTAGATTACTGACAAAGTTCAGTAGGAAACAATTACGCTTACAAGCAGTGGTATCAGTACCAGATTAAAGTATCACGGGACCTGTACCATATTTTAACAGCACAGGGCCCTGGATTGAAAATAAACTTAACAAGTAAACAACTGTTAAACCATATTCTTCATGGGCATTCATATTTTGTAAGTACAAAAAACCTGGTCCTAAATAACAACTTCTGGACACTATGGGCTACATATCTCTTTTACCAAAAATGCATGTGTACACGTATCTTTTTACAAAGGAGGAATACATTACTGTAAAGCTCACAAGTACAAGTACAGACGCAGAAACTAATGTTTCGAGACTCATCAACAAATTTTTCCAAGTTGCTATATTTAGACAGTGTAGTCTAAGTGTAAGAGTCAAAGCCGATTGTCAAACGTGACAAACCTACTGCATTTTCTAGATTTTGCCATAGCGAATTTGTTTATTGCCCTGCATCTCACCACTTTTGGCCAGAAGAGACAACCAGTTGAGCTTCAAGCCAAAACGTGGCACAGACATGTGTATATTTTTACTTAGAGGCTGTGTCTTATTATGGAAGCAAAGATATCCCTGTGTTTTCAGCATTCTTAGATGCATCTAAAGCATTTGACAGAACTAACCACAACCTGTTGTTTGCTAAACTAATTCAGCGCAATGTACCTGTGTGCATAGTAAGACGGTTGTTAAGTTGGTACAGGAAACAGACCATGCAAGTAAATAACAACTATCCATCCTGCTTTACTGTAACCAATGGGATAAGGCAAGGGGGAGTTCTGAGCCCATACCTATATGCTGTTTACCTGGATGAAGTCTCCGACCAGCTGGGCTCAGCCAGGGTGGGATGCACTGTAGGAAATATGGTTGTGAACCATCTAATATTTGCTGATAATAACGTGTGTTCAGCCCAAGTATTAGTGGGCTGCAATGTCTTCTGAGTATTTGCGATGACTATGCTGCTGAACATGAAATCACTTTTAATTGCAACAAAACAATTGGTGTTCTTTCTTGCCCAAAAAAGTATAAACACCTGCTCCATCAAATGTTTTTCTAAATGGTGTACGTGTACAATTTTTTGACCAAGTGGTGTGTGGATAAATGCATCACTGAAGGATGATGATGATATTCAGAGACAAGTGAAATCACTACACTGTGCAGCAAACAGAGGCACTTTTGATCAGTGCTCTCCTGCAGTAAAAAATACTGTTTTGTTCCTATTGCATGCCAATGTATGTTTGCCAATTGTAGAGAAAATACACACAGGCTAGTATGAAGCACTCACGTGCTGCATACAACAATGCCTACCGAACTATGATTATGTTATTAAATCAATCTTGATAATATCAGGGAATGCAGGTCACATTTTTGCTACATTGCAAGATTAATTTTGACAAACTGGTGAAACATCATAACTGATGACTTGCACACAAAATCAAATTAGTTGGTGTTTGAAAGTCTTTTACTTTGAAATTAAATGTTGGTATGCTAGAATTGTTTAATGTTAGGTTTAGGTTTTGAGTGTTTTGGTACATTTGGAACACAATCACAGCTATAATACCAAATCTTAAAATAATTCAAGTTCCAGCTTGATGTTTTGTTTCTATCCAATTGTGTTTCCAGCTAGAAATCAAAAATTTATTTCCAGAACATCTCTAAATTTGTCAGATGGTAACTAGATGCTCTTGCATTGTGCAGTAGTATGATAAACAATCATCTACATCCATAATAAATGCTTCATTAAATGTAACACTGATGGTTTTTAGTAAAATATTGCAAAGCTAACATGAAAAAATACAAAATTATCTCAGCTCAATTTCTAACAATTGAGTTTAAAAGAGCAGTGGTAGTTTTGCTGATTGGGTTTAATATTTGCACTCTACCCATTTGTGGTTGAAATATTAATCTTGTACAGAAAAATGATAAAATAGCAGTAAAAACAAACAATGAAGGTTGATAGAAAATAAAAATTGATTTATTGTAAAGAATGTACAAGAAACAATATTGCAACAACCAATTATTGTGTTATTGTTTCTTACATAACTGGGCAACACTTACAGGTTCCACTCTGTTTCAACTTATGTACTGCAACAATTTTTAGAAAACTCAACTCAGTTAAAAAGTATTTTTGGATTGCCTTTTGGAACATTCTATCTCTAATCTTTAAAGCATGGTTAGCATTTGGTTTGAACCATGATCTAGAACCCACATATTTACTTGCATGTAAATGTTTGTTTCAATGAAGAAAAACTAGCACCATGTGCACCTCGTGGGCACATTTGACACTGAGGCTGAAGCTTTCTGTACAAAAGGTGTTCAACAATATGCATATTATACATACCGTTAATTTCGCATTCCTCTTCATCTGAAATTTATACATTTTATAAACACTGATGTTACTAGAACCTGCTTGTGGGCATCAGCAGGAATGCTAGGACTGATCCTGTGAATATCAGAATGGTGCATCTGTAACTGCTTCATTATCAAGCATCTCCTGTACTATTGCTGAGCTTGCAAGTTATGATTAAATTAGTAAGAGAAAACTCCAAGTAAACTTGCAGTGGACTAAAATACTACGTTGATGTTGCAATTACTGTATATCCAAAGTAATGCGTATGTTCATAAGGTCTCATAGACATTTTTCTTTTAGTCTTTAGGACAGTGGTCCTATAAGTAAAATTTCCATCAATCTGGATACCCCTTTTCAACAAAGCTCAGTAACAAAAAAAACAGAACTGGTTAAAGAAATATTCACTGAGTAGTGAGGAAAAGGTAAGAATGAGGACTTAAGTCTGGATTCGGACTTTAGTTCCCAAAACCGCTGAATACCCCCAACATCTGGTCACAATATCCCTTGGGGCTATTGAGGCAAAGTTTAAGAACTCCTGCGTTAGGCAATATCTGCTTGCACCCTATGTTCAGCTATCAAAATCAGGAAAAAGTTAATTGCATAGCACTCATGCAATCAATTCAAATTAGCATGTGTCCACTTATATAGATGGCTACAGCCTAGGAACTGTAGTTTTTCACTGCTGTATATTGGTGAAAATTGTTGAAGCATATTTGACAAAAACAGCTTCAAGCATGATTTCATTATTCAGAAGGTTTCATATGTTCATAACATAGGCAGCTTGCAGTAGTATCACCAAAGGAAACTTACCTTCGAATGGAGATGAATACAAGGATCTAAAGAAAGGTCTGATTTCTGTGTGAAGTCCAAACTGGAGCACTTAAACAATACATTAATCCTGAGGCATAATTAAAATTATTATAATTAAATAATAATTATTATTTGCACCATGCATGACAAAGTTTCCAGTATTGCTTAAGATCAAATGAAGTCTGAAATACGTAATGATTTTGTAGCAGTGAAAAGAATGCACAAAATGTAGTGATGTTTTGTAAAGTGTACACAAAACATTGGGCTTCACAGGGGCAGGGGCGATAAAACCTAAAAACGTAACTGTATTCACTATGATTTTGTACAATTCAGAAAACAGCATTCGCAATACAAGGCTTTTTGCCGTTCATTGTTGTTAAGTATACTTCATCTCTCTTACGAAATGAACCCGTAATGAGACTGACTACCAAGTACAGAACAGTATTACTAAAATTGTCCCCCCCAACCTTACTGGTTGGATCCACCCCTGGGTCTGGTAACTCTTTCTTTGAAAAGCATCGTTCTAAATGTGCCCTTGATTACTTGCAGCAGTTGGGGTAAAATGGTAGAGTACGTGCGTATGTCAGGATTGGTGACTGGATTTGATGAGGATATTCCAAAACTTGAAAAAGGGTACCAAATTCCTATGACCGTACTAGTTTCATACTCAGTAGTATTGCTGCCATATACACCTTGCATTACTTGTAGCAATGTTAGACGATATCGGCGTCGACAGAACAGAATAGTTGAAACAAAGAAGTGGGTTACAATATTGCGAAGCAAGTACATGAAACTTCATGGAACGGTGTTAGAAATATAGATAAATATTCACCAGTTTAACAACATGTATGTACTGGCTAAGTACCTTTGTGTTGCTTTGAAATTACGGTATCTACTCTACTGTCACAGGTCGTTAAACTTCATGGTAACCGTTCCGTTATGTCATTGATTTTTACTCCAACAAATCAAGTTCGTTTGACGAATGTTGCCATTGTTCGAATGAAGAAAGGAGGAAAACGTTTTGAGATTGCTTGCTACAAAAACAAGGTGATGTCATGGAGAAACAAAACCGAAAAAGATGTAGATGAAGTTTTGCAGACGCACAATGTATTTACTAATGTTTCAAAAGGCCAATTAGCAAAGAAACAAGACTTAATCAACTGCTTTGGAACTGACAATCAAACAGACGTTTGTCTTAAGATTTTAGCCAAAGGAGAACTACAAGTGTCGGAAAAAGAGCGTAATGATCACCTTGAATCAATGTTTCGCGACATTGCTACCATAGTGGCGGATATGTGTGTAAATCCAGAGACGAAGCGGCCATACACCGTGACAGTCATCGAACGAGCAATGAAGGAAGACGTCCACTACTCTGTCAACCCAAATCGCAACGCCAAACAGCAAGCATTACACGTAATCAAATTGCTGAAGGAAAAAATCGCAATAAACAGAGCTCAAATGAGATTACGATTTTTCTTACCAGGGAAGGATTCGAAGAAAGTTAAAGAAAAGCTGCAAGCTCTTATAATTTCTGTAGAGCATGAGGAGTTTTCATCTGGGCTTGAACTTGTGTGCTTGATAGATCCCGGATGTTACCGCCAAATAGATGAACTTGTAAGCAAAGAAACTAGAGGAAAGGGAAAAGTAGAAGTCCTAAACTTGAAAGAGGTTGAAGAAACAGAAGAAGTTCTTTGAATTGTTTTTTGGTCATTGAACAATTTTGTTGATTTCAATCAGACATACTGGTATAACTTTATTGAACATTCAACACTAAGGCAATCATAGTGCTCCTTGCACCATACGCATGCGATATTTCATAAACGCAATTAACCAATTACAAAAATATTTAAAGCAACTATACTGTGTCGATGAAGCGGGTATTTACGACAGACCATAACAACGATCAGTTTTCAAAGGTTGCTTTCACGTTTAAAAGGAAAAGAGTTGGAGTTGTATGCGCTCTCGGTGTATGAACAAATCTACGCTGTACAACTATAAAATGAAATCTCTATTGTTCCAAAACATCAACGTCGACGATCGTTTCGTTAATTTCGCATTCCTCTTCTTCATCTGAAATTTCAGGTTCGATAGGCTCTAACGTTATTTCAGTAATGTCTTCGCCCTCAGCCAGGTTCTGCACTCCAGCACATTGCTTGCGGTGCTCGGTAGCGGCTTCCTTGCTTGCCATCACCAGGGAGCAGCGAGCACATTTTATCTTTTGTTGTTTGTCATGTCGAACGTAGTGTTCTTTCAAATTGTGCCTCAGCACAAATGCCATTCCACATATGTCACATTCAAAGGGCCTCTTGCCTTCATGAAACTTCATGTGACGATACAAGGACTGCCTAAAAATACAATTTCTTTCAGTGTGTGATCGGAACACCAGATTTCCCTCGGGGTACTGGGCCTGCGCAATGAGATTAGAATAATTTCCCACAACATTTCCATGCAGTTTTTCATACCGATATTCACAGCATTAATTAAGTGCCGTAACTCAGGAAGTCAGCATAACCAATGAGTTGGCATTTTTTTAGAAATCTTCACGACGAAAACGCTATAGCCATTAACGTATAGATCATAAAAAAAACAAACTGAAAGAAGCACTATACCTCTACGTCAAGGTAAAATTACCTTGCTGTCTAGTTGTTTTTTTCGCTGAAACATTTCGGCCATTTGTCTCGCAGTTGTATTAAAACTCGCCATAACAGTGTTTTTTAGCCCATATTTTCAGACATTCCGACTGAAATGACTTAATTTGTTTCGGTCATTTCAAAAACGTTTCGGTCTATGACCGAAAAAAAACAGCTGTCTGGTATATTTCGCCATTATGCAAGGAAAAACCTGTTCTACACACAATCGTGCATCCAGCAGTTGCAAAGAGTTTACTGTCTATCACAAAGCACCTGTGTGGAGTACTAGGTTGATGCTTTACCTGAAAGTGAACGATTTTCCGCAGAGCGTGCAAAGAAACGGTTTTTCACCAGTGTGCCTGCGTTCATGATCCTTGAGAGTTTTGGCATCGGCGAAGCAGTTCCCACACTCCGCGCATATTTCAGGTTTTTCTCCAGTATGAACTCTCATGTGAACTTGCAAAGCACTGTTACTCTGCAAACAACGTACATCGAATTGTTACTTCCGTTTTAGAGGGGTGTAAAAATAGTGCTAAAGTTGTAGGAGCATTTTTATGTGAAGTGGTGCAGTTGATTGAGCACGCGCCACCACAACGGGCAGGCTGGATTCGATTCCAAGTAAGCGGTGCGCACCATACTTGTTTTCAAACCCAGCTGTTGTATCCCTGCGTGCTTGCGCGCAAGCGAGAACGAATGCAGGAATAATGCAAAGTTACACCTAGGGTTAGTTCGGATATCAATAATTTTTACTATCCGGATAACGGGTATATTTGTATTTTAGCTAACCAGATAATAACGACTATCGGTTAGAGAATTGATTTTACGTGATGAATTATTGTAAAAAGCATGACACAATTTTACTGCAAATTTACACACATGCACTGTACGAGCGTATATGAAAAAATTATACATTTTGGATATTTGCTGCTTTGGCAACACATTTCTTCAGACGCACAACGCAGACTTCACCTTAGAACGCACGTTTCTGAAAAATATAATTACTAGGTTTAGTGGCACTAAGTAGTGGCTTAGCAATGGGTGGCCCTGGGGGTCCGGGACCCAGGCGGCACTTTGAGGGGCGGGAAGTTGTTGATTCAATTTAATCATTAAAATAATTTTAACTCTTCAATTTTTGTGTTTAGAAGTTCTGGACTGGTAGCCTAAAAAACTAGGAAATGTGGAGTGAGCACATTGATACAAATTTTGCTCAAAAGTCTGTGATAAATCCAGGGTGCTGAAGTACGCCTCTTTTTGTCTTAAAATCAGGACTTTCTTTACATACTCACTTGGGGGGAATTCTTCCCCAGTCCCTCCACTTTCCTCCGGCCAAAACCATTTCCCCCCACCCCAGTCAAAACTCTTTTGAACAAAGGACAGAAGTGACATTAGATCGCTGGCTAGCAAACATTACCGGTCCGGAAGTTCGAGGTTTATATTGCCCTCCATTCAAAATCTGATGAAAAAAAGCCCTGCATGAAATCACAGTGTTTAGTCAAACCTATCTGAATCCTTTTTTACGTTCCATCCCAGCGGCACATCATTACATCACCTGACACCCATCGACATTGGCGACAAGCATTTCTCGGCACGTCTCATTCTACTTTTTAATGTTTATTGTCCAATGGGAGATTTTCACTAATCAAGCTGCAGCCAAGTCATGAGCAAGGGCTTGTCAACATTAAATGTTGGCAGATGAAGTGAAGCACTCTGCAAAGGTAAAGTTGTTCAGTTTCAATAGAACTGACGTTTTTCTGTATATGACGTAATCGTACCAGAAAATGATGTTCTTGAAGCGAGATAGTGCAGTTGATATGTTTTTGTGGGTAATTCAAAACACATATTGCAGGCTTGAACTGCAAGTACAGTGAATCAATGCCAGCCGATAGGCAATGTGGGTTTCGTAGAAGGTTTGACTCCTTTGTTTAACAGTACACTTATCGTTTGCAGTCGTAGTAGAGCCATTTCATCAAGAAAAGCATACAAAAGGTGTTGCTCTCATTTTGATAAATTAGAGGCGACAAACCTTAGTCCGAAATCCTAATGCATGGGCAAACGACATGTTTAGTTATGACTGCGGTGAAGGCTTTGAGTATGAGACGTTAGCCCAATCAATTGCACAACATGGAAATGGCTGTACGGAATGAAGATATCCAGTGCGAAAACCTTTGAACTTGAAACGTTGTCATCGTTGCTGAGCAATAAAAAGGTGGATTTGATACGTGTTAGGGTTTGGTAATAGTTTTCGAAATAAACGTCTGCCGGTAACGGACGAAGGTAAGGAATAAAACTTTGCACGAGTAATTGGATTAAGCCTAACCTGACAGCTAGACCAAGTTTGCAAGTTACCATTTTGCAACCAGAACCGTCGCCCAGAAAGTCTTCAATAGGGGGGCTTTACGTTTGTGCAGGGTGGCTTGGCATTATACAATTTGAATAATTCTACTGATTTCTAGTGTTTCATACTTCAATTTGGGGGTGCTAAGCACACCAAAGCCCCCGTGGCGACGGGTCTGTTTTCAACCAGAGCCGGCTATTTCATCAAAATGGGACACTACACGACGTATTAACATACATCAATCAATGTTTACAACTGTAAAATAGGTGTTCCACCATCACTTCTCTTAATTTTTTGTGTTTTTTGTTTTATCCACTTGAATAAGTTAACGATTAAGGCTAACTGTTGTGGCTTACCGCAGATTGAAAACCAACAGGGAAGAAAATTTAACGAAATATGCCAGGTCTACAGATGTAAATGTAAAAAAGCAGCAAAAGTATGAAGTATAATGATCAGAAAGGTGGCGAACAAGCAGAAAATGCAAGACCCATTTCTGTTTGTGGGTGTTTGATTCTGATGTTTAAGATGCTTTAAATTTCTTATATCTTTAACAATTACCAAACATGATTTTCTTTGATTTTAAATGGTTGTAAGCAAATTTGAAGGGTAGAAAGAGCGGCACTTTTATGGTTGGCCCCGGGCGACACTGAGCCTCGCTACGCCACTGGAACTGAGGTCGCCCTATCTGGAAACAAAGAATACCACACTGAAAAAGCGCATTAGTAACGTTACTTTTGTTTCCGGTTAACAGACAGCATTATATTCGGATAGTAAAAAACTCTCGGCTAACCGTGATCCGGATAATCCAATCCTAGTTACACCTGATATTTGCATTTATGGTATAAACGCATCTCTGTATCACAAGTTTCGCTTTTGGCGTACTCGCTTTTAGTGATAGCCCACGGTGGGCTCTGTCGCCACATCAAATCAGCTTCTACTGTGTTTACCTTTTACATTTAAACTCACTGTACTAGTTTTTCATCAACCCCAACCGCAACTATCCGAACCATTTCCGTGAAGTTGCTTCAGCTTAGTGATTTTCTTTACTGAGGGCTTCAACAAACATATATATGAATATTACAGCTGTGTATACAGAGTGGCCTATTTTCACGGAATATGTGAAGATCCAGCATATTTCAATAACCATAGCTATTACTTTTCTCATTTACATCATGCCGCGTAGACTCCTTAATATAGGAAGACTTACTGGAAATTCCTTTGCACACTCTTCGCACACATATGGTTTAAGCTGTCCATGGAGCGATCTCACATGAAGAACTTGATCCCTTTTTTTTCTGAATACCAAGCCCGGACAAAGTGGACAGTGCCATTGTTTAGGCGGTACTGACCCCCGTTTCCTGTACGTCTTTTTCATTTTGGGCTTTTTGGGGAGACTGCTCGCGTCTGAAATTTCGCAAACAACTGTGCTAATGTCACTGAATTCTGTTCCAGCATCCGATAGCACCTCATTGAAATCGTACACAAGTGGTTCTTCATCTGATTCTTCTGCTCTGTAACAATATGCATTCGAAATAACAAAAATTGCAAATTCAGTGGTCCACCAGGCCAGGACACCATCAAATACTTGCACACAGTTTTTATAACAAAATGAGATCTAAAACTGAAAACAATATTAACAGATTTCAGGAGATGCTAACACATAATTAACTAAAATGTTCGTGCCCACAAGCAAAAATTAAAAAAATGGTATTGAACGTCATGAAATATTTGTCAATCATATTTCCTCAGTCCATCTGTTGCACTTGCTCTGCCTAAAAGTTTGCCGTTTTGTGTAGTACTTCAATATTTGTGCGCTCTGGGGCAGTGCCCTTGCGCTCCTCTGTTAAATATCACTCCGGGTTAGTGCCCGTACGCTCCTCTGTTAAACATACAGTAGAATTCGTCTCCAACGACGCATTTTTGACGGTCCTGGCAGAATTCCTATCTTTTACGTGCATTCGAGTTCGACTATAACGACTTCAGCTACATCGTCACTTAGCCTATATCGACGCTTTCTGTCGTTCCCCGCAGAACATGACATCACAATATTTTAAATGCAAAGCCCGTGTAATTATTGACCAGCGCGTGGGCATTGCAACTTCTTGTCGCAGTGTTTAACTCGTCTTTCGGACATAGAGCAGTTACCGCTGATGTGTACTGATTATATTAGAGCAGTAGCGTCAGTGAACAGAAAGCTGGGCAAACTAGTACGGACAATGGCTGCCTCTGTGCCTAAAAAAATTGCAGACAGTATTCACAAGATTATTTGCAATTTGGATTTGTAACTGCACTTGCTGATGAAACATTGCCTATATGCCTTCTGTGCGAAAAGACCTTCAGTGATGATGCCATGAAACCTCCGAAGATGAGGTAGGATTCATTCTGATAAGAGAAACGAAGGTCTTGATTATTTTAAAATGCTGAAATAAAAACTTAAAAACCGTCCTAATTTCATGACATTTTTCAAAGCACCCGTCGGAGCTGATAATGAAGGACTGAAGACTTCATACAGTATCTCTGTCGCCCTTAACATAGCAAGGAAAATCGCATACCATGGGTGAAGAGATCACACTACCAGCAATCAAGGATGTGGTTGAAAATGTTTTGAAGATTTGCAAGCTATTTTAAAGTACTTGCCGTTGAGTTTGTTGCAACAACAGTACAATGACGCATTGGTGAGATGGTGGATGATGTGGAAAATACTTGGATATCTGGGTTTCAACGCTGCAAGTTTTCCATTCAACTTGATGAATCAAATTTTGGCAGTTCAAATCTTCTGATGGCTTATGTGAGATACAATAGTCCAAGTTTAAGGTCTGTTATTGATGGGTTTTTGTTTGCTAAGTCCCTTCAAGGTGATGCAAAAGGAGAGACCATTGTTTGATGTTTGGTTGAAATTTGAAAGAACGCAATGTTTCTCTTACGAGGATTACTGCAGTGGCTACTGATGATACACTGGCGATGTTTGACCGTTACAAAGGATTTCGCCCTTTATTGAAGGAAAAAGTTCCCAGTATATATACATGCTGTTCACTGTGTGCTACATGGACAAAACCTTGTAGTGAAGATGCTCGGCGGAGAACTGCATGTCTTAAAACCTTCGCTGCCGGGACAGTTCATGTGAGCCTTGGTTTCTAGCGTCTCTTAGCAACTCAATAACTCGCCAGGCGATTGTGCTAGAGCAGTGGTTCCCAACAGGGCTGTGGAGCTGGTACTTAAATGTCAGACTCCGGCTCCGCGCATCTAATTTAATTGGCTCCAGCATCTTTAACTTTTTTGGTCCAAAAAACAGAAAAAAGATTGTTATATCTGTATAACCCGCTTGAACCAGAACGCGAATTTCAGGCTCCGGCTCCACCACCTAAAAATTTTCGGCTCCGGCTCCACAGAGCTGTTCAAACCCTCAAATGACTTGGCAAGTCTTCTAGTCTGCAATGAAAAAAAATAGGTTATGAATTTCAGGTTTTCTGTGGGTGATGTCATAAGTGGGGTGGGTTTTTGGCCATTTTGGCTCAGGTTACCTGACCCTGGGGTCCCAACTACTAGATGGAATTTTTTGACTCTAGTTTTTATTGTAAACCAGACTAGAATCCGAGTCTTTTGAGCCTTTAATCAGCTTTCTAGCGTTTCTGTTTCAAAACTTATGGCCTAAAAACAATAAATTAACCCCTAATTAGATAATTAATTTATGCTGGTATTAACAGTGTGTCTTGCTCATAACCAGAGTTGGACAGATTTAATATCAGTAGCTAGTGTCAATACAAATGTCCCCTTATATGTGAGATATTGGGATCTGAGAAGTTCAACTCATTCAGTGTCGATGATAAGTCTGGGATTTTACCAAGGGGTTGTCAGCGAAAAGAATTTTCCTGTGGTTTATAACAACAGTGGCAAGTTTTCTTTACAGTTTGAAGTGTGAGCTCAGCTATGTGGAGCCAACATCAAATCTTTTATGACAGAATAGGAATGAGAAGCATTTAAGCTTCCAATTGTTGAGCCTTGACAAGTTTAACGTGGAAGTGGCATCAAGGATTGCGCCATCAGCGGGAATGGAGACAACTGCCTGAGCTTTGCTGTATGGAATGAGGGATTGTTGCGACTGTAGTCAGTTTGATCAATAGTCTTGGTGGAGCAGTGCATAAATTGTCAAGCAAAAGCAGCAGTATCCCATTGCGGAACAATTATGACATCATTTTCGCTTCACGAAAATGGTACGAAAGCTGCAAAACTTGGAAGAAATTTCAATATTCCCACAACAACATTGACTGCTGTTTCGAAAAATGAAGACACAATAATTCCTCACTTTTTTATATCAGAGTATATGTGAAAACACAATACAGTAAACGGCAAGCCTAATCAAAGAAAACTTTCAACCCTTGGCAGGTTTTGTCATTTAACTAAAAAGTCATTTTATGAACAATTTTTGCAGTTCAACTTATAACAACAGTTTGCCTGTAATATGACGCCTTTTCTCTGGTCGCATAAAGTGATGTTATAGAGCAATTCTACTGTATCACCAAACTACACGTATCAGTTTTTAGCTCTGCCAAAACAGTTTACAGAACTGAAATGCAGTTTTATATCAAAATGTCACATGACATAACCACTAAAGGAAATGTGAAACTACAAAACAACTTTACCAGTTTTGAAATCTCTGCATTGATAGCAGGACCAAGCGTTCTCCACTAATGATTGCATGTGTGCATGCAATGTGTCTTGCTAAACATTGCAGGCAAGCTTCATAAAAGAATTTTACACAAGTACAGTGCAAACAAACGCATACACTTCAACAAATTAATGTAGAAATACCAAAACATACGCAAATTAGCGTTGAGTTCTCTGTCACATACCTTGGACTTCCAATTATGACAGTGGGGGATGGGGGTTCTTTTTTCACAATCCTCTTTGTAGCAATTTTCAAATACTTCTTTTTTTTTGCAGATTGATTTGTAAAGGCAGAATCACCACTTTCAGCATCGAGTTCATGCTTATTCATGTGTTCCATATATGCCTCAGCGTTGATATAGCTGAAGTTCATGTCACAAATGTAACATGTAAGGCACTTCAAAGCATCTCGCCGAGTTGTTTTTGCTTGATAGCAGCTTACCATACTTGTTTGGTACGAATCTGGCAACTCACTAACAGTGCTTTGCATTTCATAGCATCTCTCCAAAACCTATAACAAAATTTGGTGATTTTCATTTGCCTATATTCAATTGTATCATATTTTAATATCACAATAACTGTTTGGGTGCACTTTTGCTCCACCTTCATTTATGAAAGGAATAAAACTTTCTACCCACACAGGTCTCTAATGAACATGTACCAAAAAAAAACAGTCTGAAATAAATATTTCTGAACAAACAGGTCTCAATCATGTACAAATCATGTAAAATGATGACCATTCTCGAATGTAACTATATGTTGCATAACTCTACCACAGAGGTCAACAACAAGCACCAAGTCACTGCAGGCCTGTTCTAAAAATAAGCAATGAAAGGATCAGTGTCTTCACATAAATGAATGTCATTAATTATAATAGTAACATGATCATACGAATTGAGCAAATTTTTTATTTCAGAACCATGTATGAAACTGGTAGCCCTTTGCATTAATCAGTTTGCAAGAAGTAGCTCTCAGTTTCAAAAAGGTGGGTAACTGCTGCTTTATGATCAGATAAAACGTCATGCAGAGGTAAAATGCTGCAGTAAAAAATCTTAGCATAGAGAAAAAAATACTCTAAATCCCACTAAATCAGCCATCACATTGGTAAACAGTTCAACGTATAGATAGAACACCACTAGCTTTCCTTGTCCCAGTTGTATCACTGTCAATCCCCTTCAGCATGGCACCAACCAGCTGACAAATTCTATAGACCTAGCAGCTACTACTCAGACAATATATGCATATAAAGATGGCACTAGTCTGTATCATTTGGCTGTCAGCATTTATCAGCAAGCTAAAACCTGAAACATGTTTCTTTCTGGGACAATTGAGAACAACAATAAGCAAGCAAAGTGCTAGTTTAGCATCATAAGTGCATGATTATTGAGTATTGTCATTATACATAATGTACACATTATGGTGTCATAGAGTTAATGTTACAAAATAGTGCTGAAGCATCAATTGAGAAAACATGTTTTTTTCACAGTAGGCATAAAATCTAATTGAATTTTTTTATTTGGCATAAAAGAATATTGGTACAAGAAGAAAATATATATGTGAATTTCAACTTCAAAAATTTAATACCTTTTTTTTATTCATGCTTAACCCTTTAAGTCCCGCACCTGCCAAAATTTTGGCGCAAGTTTGCAATGCTGTAACTCGCGACCCGATTGAGCTAGAGAGCTATCCAAACCACCCTCGGATTCAGCAAGTCTTCTGCTTGAAATCGAAAAAAAAAACGATTTTCGTTTCGCTGGGGGGACTGCTGCAAGTGGGGATGTTTTTGCTTTTTTTGGCCACCTTTACCTGGCCCTGGACCACAACCCATTGGGCCATTATTCTGGCTCAAGATTTTTTTGGAAACTAAGCCAAAATCCACGTCTTTAGAGCACTTGAATGACTTTGTAGCATATTGGGAGCAAAAATTATGGCTCACAAACCAAAAATTGACCAAAATCTTGCTCCCTCAAAAACCACTCTGGGGGGCATTTTGCCCCAGGCAATAACTTGCTGTCAGATTGAGCTAGAGAGCTGTCCAAAGACTCGTGAAGGTATGTAGTTTACAATAAGAAAATACGTTTCAGTTCAGGATGCCTGGTTTTTTTATTGCTTATATAATGACAGGATGTTCATGTTATTTTTTGCTGAAGTCAGCATTTTTGCCCGACCTCCCTTTAAGACCCACAGGAGACATTTAAATGACATAAATTTTTTTTTAGTTTAGCTGTTGTTTGGTTACATTTCGGAACTTTGAAGGGTCCGAATAGGTTTTCAGCGTTCCTGGTTCCAAGATTAAGGCCAAAAAACATTAAAATTAATCAGGGAAATCCCCCAAAAGTATTGAGAAAAGCCCTTTACCAATCAGCTGTTGTTTGGCCTAACTTTTGAACCAGAAACTCAATCAAGGGCTCTAAAAACATGTATTATGACCTAGAATCCAAATATACTGCGAGCCAAAATATTGGCACGTGGGATCGGATGATGACATCATATAATTAACCAAAAAACATGTCCCCTTTCATGATCCCATTGGCCCAAAAACCCCCAACCAAATTTGAATAAATTTTTTTTATTCTAAACTACACGACACTACTAGTCATTACAGGGTTTGAACACCTCTCTAGCTTAATCTGCTGCCAAGTTATGGCTGGCCAAAGTCTGCCCTGAAAGGGCAAATTATGCCTTTTCTGAAAAGTTTTGAATTAGGCCAAAAACTGGGTTTTTAACCCATAATTTTGGCTACAGATATGCTAGCAAGTCAATCAAGGGCTCTATGGACGCGGATTTTGACCTAGTTTTCAACAAAACTTTGAGCCAAAAGAATTGGTCAATGGGTTGAGGCCCAGAGCCGCCCAAAATATGCCCTCATTGTGACATTAGTTTCAGAAAACCCCCACCGTAAACGAAAAATGTTTTTTTCGATGTCAAGAAGATTGACAGAAGACTTGTTGAATCCATAGAGGGTTTGAACAGCTCTCTAGCTTTAGCGGCTGGCGATTTATGGCCAAAAAAGGGCCGGCTAATCGTGGCTGTTAAAGAGTTAATACTCTGCCACTTTTTTAGTAAATTTTGAGGTCGGAGCAGTTCAGGCAGGATTGAATTTAATCTGTATATCTTAAAAGTATTTTAACTTAGCTGTGACACTTGCAGTCGTTCACTGGCTCTATTATCTCTTTCTCACTGGATTTGCTTGGTGCTGCTCAAGCTAAAGTGCGTTCTGAAACACACTTCTGTTTTCCGGAATCTTTTCGATTCCCTTTAGGTAACTTATTCTTGTTGGTACCTAACACTATCTGCAAAAAATATAAATTGCCTTTCTACTTTCGAATTGAACTCGTACAAGGTTATTACTGTATTTGTGATCATCAAACCACTCCATCCAAAATTAGCTAATACTTTTAGTTACAGGCTGAGGCTAAGTGCAAGCGTGCATTCTCACACCTGACCAGTGATAGCCACTATAATGAAACGGGCATTATTAAGTAGCAGTTCACCCATGCCAAGAAGTACAGCTGATGAAAATTCCAATCATAATCATTTCATTATAAAGGACAGTTTTACTGTGCAGCTTACCTTTAGTGATGGAAACTGCAGTTCATCAATTTACCTCCTAGCATTTCACCTCCTCTGTTTTGTTTCTAGCCTTAAGAGAAAGTGTGGTTTTATGCTGAAAAGTGATATCAAAAACTTCCCTTCCATGACAGACCCCTTTTTTCCAGGCTAGATGCGCCACTGTGTGTAAGTGTATATACGACTTTTGGATAAACATTAGTAAGATTCATACAGGAATTTGGAAATGAAATCTACATGCAAGAGTGGAAGTTCACACACTGCATGGTTATAGACCCTTGCCAGAAAAGATTTATAATGTTGAAATGCAGCTCTGACCGTCATTTTACAGGGTCAAGCCTTTCCAACTAAAGAAGGCCAGAATTTCAAAATCTGGCTTCAAAAAGCCAAATTGGCAACCCTGTGTATCTGCACATGGCCCAGTTTCTGCAGAGCTGAAAATCCCATTGGATACAAGTCTGTAGCTTTGTGTCAAAAGTGTCCATCTCCAGACATCAGAATTTCCCTTGTAAGACTTGATTGACCTATGCTGTGACTATCACTGAAATTAGTGGTTATTCTATCTGTTGTTTGTGGTGACTGCTCAATGCCATGTTACAGACTACTCTAACTGAAAACACAATATCTTTCAGTTTTATTTAGCTGAGTTAGGGCCACAAATGGTTATTAGTGTAGGTCATATAGTTAGGTATATATAGATACCAATAAATGTCAGACAAAAATGAGCCACATGCACATAAAGTGAATGACAAATTAGACATAAAGTGAATGACAAAATATTGCTTTTTTACATTTTCATGACTACTGTGCATCTAGCAAAGTACAAACATGTTCCTGAAAAAATAACACAAGTTCTTTTCAGGAAGTAGAGCATTTCGCAGGAGGTATAATCCTAATATTTCCCTTCACAGGTATCATGAACATTGGTGGGTAACTTTAACACTTTACTACATCTCTTCACACTGCTTGACTATAGGAAGCATTAAAGCATATATATATATACTATTCAGTCAGCTCATGTGAACTTGGAACAATTTAAAAAAAATATTAATTACAATGAAAACTTGTTCACACATGCAGTTCAAGATTATGATAACATGTGAATATTTAAATTTAACTACATTTTTCCTACTTTTCTATTGTGCATTGCTTATCTGTTATATAAACACAACAATAGATCCCATATGCAAAAACAAGAATGGGAATATGTCTGACACTTCAAATTACAGACCAGTCGCAGTAGCCACAGTGGTGTCAAAGCTGCTTGAGCACTTCATTTTATCTAACATCTCTCCTTTCCTTGG
>Ga0210059_1005177_pt1 | contig 20963 bp, 16 predicted proteins | sample Ectturendosymbi2_FD_188042 | JGI IMG/M metagenome (GOLD analysis project Ga0210059, IMG submission 188042) | Ecteinascidia turbinata endosymbiont from Florida, USA - Sample 2 (SPAdes) (version 2) | ecosystem: Host-associated > Tunicates > Ascidians > Unclassified | place: Key West, Florida...
ATACCCCCCAAATTTTTAGAACGCAGTCATTTTGTGCTTAGAGAAGCGTTTTTCCAAACAAAATAGTGTCATTCGCCTAAAATCAAACATTTTGCCACGCCCCCAATTTTTGGGCTGGCTACGCCATTGGTAGCCTGGAAAAAGATACTGATAGAATGTGCCCAAGCTCGCCAAGACAAACTTGGTCTTCAAATTTGAACCACACTGCAAGTTAATTATTCCAAGTTGCAAGTCCACGGGCAGACAAGAGGCGTTTAATGTGAATGGCGAGAAAAAGACTTGGAAGTCCGTCTCAAGTTGGTCAAAAATCTGAAACCACTGCTTGAACTCCTGCAACAACTCTGTTATCTTATCTTTGTATTGATTCAAGTCAATGTTTAGTTCCGTGGTACGCATACTTTTTAGACAAAGGAAATGAACAGTGTCATCTCCGGAAAGTTGTGTCTTCCACAAGGACAACTTCAACTTAAATGCAACCTATGGTGTCGTAATACTGAGTGACAAGTCTTTTGCAGCCTTGCAAAATTTTTTTCAGGTTATTCAAGTGCTGCGAAATATCCACCATAAAGGCAAGGTTTTGCATCTATTGTGAGATGAAATTCTAACACTGGCTTGTATTTTTTTTTCATGAAGTTTTCAATTTCCTCACGTAAATAAAAAAAACACTTTAGCACGGCACCTCGGCTTAGCCATCTTAAACTTTACGTAGCAAATTTCAATTAGAGTTGTACCTAGAACTCCGAAGGTTTCGAAATGAACATCGCTGGAGCTCAAGGTATGTTTTTTCCCGGAGTTCTAGTGTTGAACTTTATCAACAGTAGTTGAACTTTTGCATGTTCATACCTGTTTGAAAGATCAAACCAGTGTGAACATGCAAAAGGAAATATGCAGAAAACGGGAAATTTTCACGTGAAAAAAACAAAGAAAAACAATAAAATATAAGCAATTACGTTAAGGTTGCAAGTAATGAAATCTATAGTAACCAGTTATTGAAGTATAACTGGATAGACTTCTCAAGCAAACAAAGAAGTTTTTATTTCACAAAATCATCCCGCGGGCCGGATCCAACCACGCAAGGGCCGGATTTGGCCCGTGGGCCGTATGTTTGACACCCCTGGTTTAGAAGAACTTAAATTCTAATAACGCAGAGCTATTAACATTTTGTTCTTTTCTACAGTACTTCAAAATGTGAATTGTGTACATGAACTGCTTTTAAAGAACACGTAAAACCACCTAGCAGGAATGCTAAGAAAATATCTACTCAGTCCCTACAAATCGCTTTGCACGCAGCATCAAAGTAAACTCGTTGTATTTATCAGGTTAATTTTTAGGAATCAAGATAATCTGCAGTGCCTTACATTTAAAATAGGATTGTGAAAGAGAGAATAAAATTCACTTTTATAGCATGCAGTCCTAATTAACCATGCTATACAGCAAGAAGGCAAGATGAAATTATCTCCAAAAGTTGTTCCCGCGGGTTTCAAAAGCCAATTTGGTGGCAGTTGTTCTCGCGCAATGATCTTTTTACATTACAAGATATCTCGACCTTTGTAAAGCAGTACGGAAGATGAAAAATTACTTGTGTCGTTCGAAAGGACAAAGAAACAGTAAATACGCTTTCCGTGGCTAACTCCAATCGGCACGTTTCGCAAAGATGATAAAACTTCACTGATATAAAGTACGGTTTGTGATTGAAAAAGGAGCCAAAACATCGTCCACCCTGTTCCATAAAGCACAATGATAGCACAATACATAGCCTTTTCTTTTCAGATGCATTGACTGCTGTATGTCTGCTCATGCAGCAGACTCAATGCAAGGCCTCTACTACACAAATGTGCCCACAGCAACGCCTTTCCGGGCTGCCCCCTGATACCACAAAAGCTGCTGTGTAAATCGCGCCACCGGTCTGTCCAACGGTATAATTGGGACAGCTACTACCATGAAATGCGCAAACTTAAACATAACCATCGCACGCGTGACCAATGACTGCGTTCGGGCTTGAAGCAGTGGGGCCTGCCTGTTAGAAAAATTCGCCACCTTCTCCCGCACCAGCTATACACAACTGGAGACCCCGTGTTGTTTCCGATACGCATCTAGCGAGGCGAATGGGTACAGCACAGAATGCTTCTATTCTGGCAGTCTTGAAAATCACGCGAAAACGACGGTCTTGTCATAGGATAGGCAGATAGATAGATTTATTTGGCGATATTTATTTGCGCAAGATATACTCTTCCGTAAAGCGAATGCTGGAGCACCGAAAAAAACTAGCCATAGGCTAGTGATTGGAAACTGGAACATTACTTCACTCACAGGGAAAGAACACGAACTGGTCGAGGAAGCCAAACGATATCTTCTGGATCTCTTCAACTAAGCATCGTCGTTAAAACACTGTTGAACTAGAAGATGGGCAGAAACTCTTCTAGTCCGGCAATGAGCCAACAAAGTCGGCCAAGGCTGGAGAGGAGATATTTGTAAGCCCTCAGCTGGTCTGGATCTGGTTGGCAATCGCAGCTTCACCCTTACCACCGGCAACAACAAACAGAGCAGGTTGCGACGCCTCAAGAGTTGCGTCCCATAAGGATCCGTCCTGGCACCCTTATTCTTCATCATCTACACCTCTGACTTGCCAACCACCATCTCCAAAAATTAAGCATACATCGACGACCTAGCAATCACGCGCATGCTGATGGAAACTGGCAAGCAGTGGAAGGGGTGCTAAGCAAAGACATGACAACCACAAGTGAATACCTCTAGACCTGGAAGTCACAGCAAGCTCAGAACTTTAAAAACAGTGTCGACAGTCTTCCATCTCAACAACAAGGAAGCTAACACGCTCGCTTATCGTCGACACCTCGAGTCACTTCGCGAAAGGCTGACATCACTCGTTGAATCTTGAGGCGGCTTGCTGGCTCAGACACGGGTGCTTGGAACCATGTTGCGAACAGCTACCTTAGCCCTGGTACATTCAACAGCAGAGTACTGCGCTCCGGCCTGATGCCGCAGTGTTCACACCCGCCTCATTTACCCTGTCATTAACCACCTTCCTAAGGACAACCTTCCTATCGTTGCGGGCATCCAACCTACTGAGCTTCGTCGCAAAGGAACTGCACTGTCTCTAGCACACTTTGCCATAGAGGCTGGACATCTGCTCCACTCAGCGCTCGCCTGTCCATTGAGTGGGAATGCACGGAATCTCAAATCGAGACACTCATTTGTACTCGCCCCACAACAACTCATTAGTTGATCTTTCGACAATATCAGAAGAGCTACGCTCTGAGCGGACCACCGATGGAATGCGGAGCGGTTGGAGAACACTACGAGACTTCGTACTTTCATCCCCGACATTGGTACCAACCCTCTCGGAATGGCCCTGCCAAGAACAGCATGGGTCCAACTTAACCACCTCCGCACCGGTGTCGGGCTTTCCGCTCCTGCGTACACAAATGGGGCATGGCCCCTTCTGCGGCTTGTGAGTGTGGCGCAGAAGAACAGACCGTCGATCATACTGTCCTCTAATGTCCATTCTATCGACCTCCCCATGGACTGCAAGTGCCTGACGGTTGTGGGTGATGAGACAACCGAATGGCTGCTCAACACCTGCCCTGAGATCAAGTGCGGCCAAGCAGTGGATTGAAAGGACTGGCTGATATGATGAAAAAGCTGGCAAGTGGTGTTGCTGAATGAATCTCGCTGGGATGAAGGCTGTGCATGTTGAGGGTTGAAATTGTTTGGTGACCCCCTGTGCTTGATACAGATATGCGGCCCAAAACCAAGTGAACTGTACCCGGAATTGGTGGAAAAATTAGTGATGTCCGGCGAAGGGTTAAAACTAACGACTCCGCGATCCTTTTGGGAGATTTTAATACACACATTGGAGACGACACTGGGGTATGGAAGGGTGCGATTGGCCGACGTGGTGATGCTGACATAAGTGATAACGGAAATCTCCTGTTGCAACTGTGCTGTAATAACGCACTGTGCATAATGAACACTTTTTTCTAACAGAGATGTGCACAAGTACACCTGATGCGGAGATTCATTGGGTCAACAATTTCTCATTGGTAGTTTCAGTTGACTTGTTCCGTTCATTGTTTGTTTTTTGTCAAACGTCAATGAGAAAATACTTTTCCAGCGGTAATATAGAATCAAAACTTTGATTACTTTTTGTTGGTGAAACAGCGCTATTCCACAAAAACTAACTCAAAACTTCAGGGTAATCTGCAGTTTTAGCAGACGGCACAATATAATTTGAGTTACGAAATCGAAAACATTTCACCCAACATGTGTGAAGAGTGGTAAGGAGATAGTACTTTGTTGATGCTGCGAATAACAACATGAGTTTTTCCACAAATCTTCGCTTTAACTTCAACGACAGGAGATCTCCCAATGGTATACTGCCTGATGAAAAGCGCTGTGCGTATGCGTAACCAAAACAGCAATCCACGAGGCAGTCGCGGAAAAAATGCTGTTAGAGACGAAAACAAGGTTCTCTACATTACTGTCATAGGTAAGAAAGTTGCGGCTTTTCCGTCTCAGGATAAAAACTTGGAGTGTTTTTTGGGAGCCGTGAACCGCTGCATTGGCAAAACACAAAGCAAACGGAGTTTACTTGTGTGATAGTGCGGCTAACTTTCTTGCATTTCTCAGCAATATTCAGTTAAATGTATTCTTTTAGTATATTGCCCACATTTCAACATTGCGCGAGGTTTCCGTGTACTTCCCATAGATTTTTTGTTTTGCTCGCTTTAGCTGGGGTGTCACGGGTGGACTGCGGGAGCCCAAATGTGCTTACTCTGCGCCGTGGATCACGCGGCTGCTTTCGCAACGAATGCTGCAACGGTTGCAAATCATCAGCAGCATCGCGAGTGGAGGTTTGTCTTGCACTGATCCATTAACGGCGAACACACGTACCATTTTTAAGTGTTCGGTATGTTCTAAAACCATGTGGGACTTTAACCCATCTTCCAACATGAGTGGCGGGTTCAGCATAAAAGCGACTATTTTATGAGCGTTGCATGCTGACGTAGCACGTAGTTTTTTTACTGTGTGAACAAATCCTTGTCAATTCGAAAAATTTTTATTGTATTTTAGAGTTGGCATATGACTTAACAATTTTGCGACTTATCTCCTTAAAACTTGATTAAGTTCAATATTTGATACTGGTCTGACAGCACTTCGAGTGGATTCCTCGATACTTATTACTACAAATTTAAATTTGTCATAGCTAGATGTGGAAACAATTTTGCTCTTGGTTTTTAGCCGATAACACAATTATTGGGCGAGTCATACCTAATTGAAACTGGGTGAGATGGGCTCTCCTAAATTTCCAACGTGAATGATGAACGCATCCACAAAACACTTGGCTGCTTTTGCTAATTAAGGCTTGCTGTGGTCGCAACCGTAGCAAATAACATTTTATAACACATTGATGACCAGAATGTATCTGACTAGGACAACTAGTGGACAGTTTGGCAACTTGCACTAATTTTTGTGACAACTTGCAGAAATTCGCAACTTGATCATGAGTTTGGTGTTTTAACAAAGTTGCATTTTTTGCGACAGCAATCCACTGCCTTCTAAAACTCAATAACCAGCCTGAGTTTGCAGGTAAAGGGCTAAAGTTGAAGGTCGTTTCATCTAATCTATTGGACAGTGCTTTGAAGAGCTTGAGAAATGTCAACTTCAGGAAGGCGATATCGAGTGAAAGCAGCTTGTTCAGTGCAGAGCATGTGAGCAATCAGTTTCCAAACAAACAGCGAATGAGTGTGCAGTGCAACCATAGAGAAACCCACATTGTTTCAGAGCTGCCTAGCATTCTTTGTTTGTACGGCAACGAAACATTCGTTCAGTTTGAATGTGAAGCTTTCTCGAAAACGATATATCTCACGGTAGAAACAGTAGCATTGCGCCACAGGTTTGTTATCAACAGCATGGAATCGAGGCCACCGTGAGACGCATTTATTACGGTGGCCGCGGTGGAACTCGACCTAAGCTTTCGCAGCCTTGGATCGGAAAACCGCAAAGCATGCAGTGCATACCAGGAGTCTTTTGCATTTTCTCGTGAACTAAGGCGATAAAACATACCGCATGGCCTACTTTGGTCAATTTTCACTCGGAAAAACTGTCATGTTTAAACAAGCGAGATGATTAGTACAAGAAGCTGAGAACGCCTGTGGTGACCAGACTAACATGACATTCTGCGAACGACCACTGGATTTTCATGTTCTTCCGTGACAGTTCCAAATGCACGTTCCACTTCGAGACATACTTCCTTGCCTTTCTAAAAACACTTGGAATAAATGAAGGCTCTTTTTGCAGTAAATCATCCTACGTGGTAACCTTGTGACGAACGAAACTCTCAAATCTACTCACTGATTATGATTTTTTGGATAAATCCGTACCACAATTCTGAAATATGACCAAGAAGTTGTTTATTTTTTTGCTTGTGAATAATTTCTGACTTATACTCTGTCAAGCCAGCTAATAGCGCCTGCGTGACAGAACTCGAGTTTACAACATGCGTTATGCCGCTGCCTTGCCAGTGATGTTCATCGCCACGGCAAGAATTTGCGTTTGCTCCAGCGTGCTGACACCACGCGTGACCAGGAATGCTCATTTGCAAGCTTTTAGGTCAAAAAATTGGTATCCCTACCAATTTTTTGACCTAAAGCCTTAAAAATTTTGACTTCATAATTACTACAAATTTTGACTTTATTTTACCTATCAATTTCCTGCGTTTGCAGTTGAAACGCGGAATACAAAGCATATACTAGAAATTAAACCGATAGGTTAAAAATCTTTTTTCTGTTGAAATGAAACAAAAATCAAAAGTGTGAAAGGCTCAACAAAACTAGAAGTAACAAATTGTAGACGAAAATCAATCCAAACGCACAAGAGAAATATCCAGTGTCACTAAATCTCCTGAAATCGCCGAGAAGCTTCTACATTGTTACACTTCAACATGAAGTGCTACCACGCCTAGAGTACTTTCAATCGTCCAGTAGTGGGCAAAACAACATTATTACGACAGAAGTCGCAAAAATTCCAGTATTATGTGGGAATTTCAACTGAACTTTCTAACTTGAAACATTAGTTGTTAGACTTGTACGCGGAAGTTGAATTCCTGACTGCCACCAAACATTTTGTACGGGAGTTTAATTCAACAACCACAGGCACTTTCCGAGAAGCGGACCAGTGGTAGTCTACAAACAGCGATTATCATTCCAGGTGTTAACTGGCTCAAAAGACTGGCGTGAAATCAAAATTTTTCAGAATTGCTCGGTGGTGGATAGCATTTAAACGGCAAGCTTTTGTTTTTTCACCCAAAATTGCTTCCCTGGTGAGAGTAGACCGACAAAGACATGATTTTACTGGAACAATGCACGCTGCAAGTGTGTTGTTTTCTGCGAAAAGAAACTTACGAGCTGAAATGCGCATCTGTTGTTTGAAAACTCGGAGACAATTACATGCGCCCGCATCACCTTCGCCAGAAGTTTTGCGTGTTCAGACGTAATCCTGTACAGACATAATCCTGTGTTGCGTGATGTCGAGCGTGGCTGGTCAGGAGCTCCGAGGGAAACACGAACTACCAGTGCTAGTCGAGAAAACATTCCATCTAGAGCATTGCAGGTAACTGGAGTACCTTTAAACTAAAAGACCTTTGGAGTGGGTTCAACCAATTTATTATAAATGGCTCGCTTTGAACGCGCACCATTATTTCCTAGAAGCATAACCACAGCGTGAAGTGAATACTTTTGGGCATTTGCCCCCCCCATAAAAAGAACAAGAAACAACGACTTGCAAGTTGCAGCACGTCTGATAGCTGCAAGGCAAATTTCAGAGATTTTCCAAGTTCACTAATGATATAGTGAACTTATTGCCCCGCACTGTCCAAGAGTGATTTGCAAATTTAATTGTATTTTTCTAAACGTTTCTTTTGCGTTTTTCATAACATCTGTCTTCGCTGAGTTTCTAAGAATCGTCAAGATATTAGTTAGCATTTAGGACGAATACTACAAGCGTAAGCTTGACGTAAAAGCCAGAAAAAAGTTTCGAACTTCGTTTCACTATTTAGTAAACTTCAACGAAAAATCGCAGTTTTATCAGACATCGCTCTTTGCTCACTTCCGTAGGAACGAGTCAAAAAGCTGCTGAAATCAGAGTTTGTAGATAACATACTCATCTCGTCAGTATTTCGATTCTGGCTAGTGCGTCTTAAAAAATATTCTCTTATGTCTGTTCGCAAACTTAAACACACTTGACTTTACAATTGCTATAATTGGAATATCAGCCTCTGTTGTGACTTCATCTGACGCTGCGTTGCAAACTTACGTTGCGTTAAGCAACAGTGAATCGGATGCTTTTCATGCCCTCGAATGTTTCCACCTTAAAAATTAAATATCTGATCAAGGCCTGTGGGCTGTGTTTACCTGTCTCGCCTTGAAGGCGGTGAGTAACACAAAACTACAAAAAAGCAATATATGTGGCCTTCTAATAACAAACCCATCACTGACATTGTCAACCGCATCAGCAGTGCCGGTTAAGTTTGGACTTTTGAGTGTTACCAATTCTTCTGATCACATCGAACGGGACATTGTGTTTTTTCTAAAACTCGGAATGCAAATGTCGGCGCACAAAAACACGTTTCAAGCTTTCAAAAGGAAGCTTACCTGCGGAAACTGCATCGCCATCAAAAGAAGGACGAATCCAACGAAAAACTTGGTTGGTAGAAATCGACGTGCTATTCCTTTTTGTGAAAATCTCCCAGTTCCATAACAGGGCTCTGTCGAAAATGACGCTTGGGCGTTTCTGCAGCCGGCCACTACCGCACTGCGGTCATATTGATCGGGAGCCATCTACTTGTTTCTTTTTGTTTCTATCTCAGGCTAAAAAGAAGAAAACAGGAAATGTTCTGGAGCAGGAGTAATGAGGTTTCTTAAAGCATTGATCGCTGCCTTGTCATCCCGAGGAAATGGTAATTAAGTCGTTTGAATATATTTGTGTACAAAACGACTGCTTCGGCCAGCGAGTTTGAAATGCCTCAGCAGCAAACGCAATTAGCTTCGACCGAAGCAGCTAAGGTTATTGGTTTGTAGTGACAGCATGAACATTGCCAAACACATTTGAATTCAAAATAATTCAACATGCCATTTCCGCTTTCCTGTACCATGACCTTTCGCAGGAACGCGTTTGTTTATCACGAGGCAAAAAGTGCAAAACACGACCGAAAATGGAAGACGCAAGTAATTCCTGTTGAGGCAGAATTTTGTGAAGCTGATGTTAACTAAAACTTGCTTCATCAACAGAGCAATTTCCTATCGCTAGGTGGAAAGCTTTGATGAAGGGCTGAGCAAATGTGTACATACATTAAGTTTAGTCTCCCAGTTATCTAACAAGCAGAACATTTCAGTCACCCGAAAACAAGAGATATTATATCGGGTGCAAAGTGGGTACAGGAAATTGTTGTAGCCGTTTGAAATAGTAGCATTGCAAAGTAACGAAATATCAAAGATATGAAAACAGTTGACTTAACAACACAAATGGCACATTTGTTTAAGTGGCAAACAATGTTACAGATCCGTCGTAGCAAAGCTGAAGTTTCAGAATAAACTCTCGTCAAGCTGCAATCATTTTCTCATGCAAAACCGTAGGATTGACCGGCTACGTGATACAGTGGAAAAGCACACACTACTAAATCTGGTACTGCAGGCTGAGTTCTTGTACGTTTAGTCAAAAGTCACCAGCCCCGTCATTAAGTGGTTTGAGCTTGCACCACTAAAACTGTAAGGCTGCGTTCGGTTCCAGGTCAGATTGTATCAAATGCTTGATAAACGGTATACTTGAGGTTCATAAATAAATTGCATGATTTTGATACTTTTTTACATTGTTTCGAAAATGTTTTTCTAATTTCGCATAAACGTCGACTCAATTTATTTTTGCAAGAATGCTAGATCCTGTTTAAAACTCGATCACTTGCAGATATAAAGGGTATCCTCTGTAAAGAAAAGAACGATTTTTTCCATGAATCGCTTGTCATACGCTGGGTCGACATCATTATTTTTCAGGGTAAAAATACTAAACAAAGTCTTCCTCAAATATTTTCGTCCCTTTGCAGCAGGGGTTATAAATTTTTTTGTCTGCTTCAAATTAAAACCGTGACAAGTTTATAACCTTGCTATAGAACGTCAACAAACCAAACGTCGCCGACTAAATACACGAATTTATTCAAATTTCAGAAACAACAAATTCCTGTCCATTCTTGAAAACGTGCGAGAGTCGATATTTTTTCATGGATTTTGCGGTGCAGATAGAGTTACGATACCATTAACAGTACATTATCAAAATGGGCGCAGTTTTCAGCGAGTCAATGAGACAATTCTTAGCTGCTTCTTTGAAAACTGTTGATGCTCTCACTGAACAAGTTACAATGGAAAGATAGAAAATGTCTCATTTTTCTAAGTTTCACGTTTTTATTGTGTAAAGCCTTAAAGCATAACGTATTTCTGCTTACTACCTAATTGAGCGTTGGTTAGGAAATCTACAGACAAACCAGTTCCAAATTCCTTATTCGTCTGTGCGTTTCTTTTTAGACATCTTTACAAATTTGTTCGGTGCTTTTCAATGAAACGACTGGAGTTTGGTAAGACTGCCTAACTTTTACATTATTTAGAAACGTTTATTGCGGGTAGGAATGGAAGTTGCTACGTCAGAAATCGCTGTTTAAGAAAAGTTTCCAGTTTCGACCAACAAATTTGAATTCTGTATAGGTTTTACTAGATTTAAAGGTTTTAAAGCAAGTGCTAACAATAATACACATTCCCCAAAACTGTCATGGTCACTCCAAAATATTCAGATTACCTTCTGGTGGATAGCAGCCTTCTAGTTATCAACCACACTGCCCTACAGCTATGTAGATATATCATTAACCAATTTTGTACCAAGGCTATCCACTGTCCAAAGCCTTCCAATGCTTTTTGAACATTTCTATAGTTGATCAACAATAGCAGAAATTGCAAACAAGAGAAGCGGCTTTTGTCACTTTCAAGTTTTGTGTGCTGTTCAGTAAATACCCCACAACCACAAGAAATAGCTGATATGTTTATGACCAAGGCAAAACAAAGAAACACGAACGCCAGCGTTACAATGAAAGCCACAGTTTGTTTTCTGCGGGGCAGCTAACACACATATAAACTCACTGATATATCAGAAGAATAAAATATGTTTGAAAAAAGCTGTTGACATTTTCGCAAGTTTGGCTCTTTCCAATTGATCCAATAGATTTCTATCTCACTTTTATCCTTTTCAGACCCTACGTCATTCCCCAGTAGTTACTCAGCATCCTTGTTTTTTGTCTTTTAACCTCGACTGTCTAACAAATCCTCACGAAAACTAACGATCAGCAGAGACCTATTGTTCAGTGTTTGTCATTAGGGGCTTGCAGAAACAATCTCAGCGTTGCAGCACCCAGGCCCGCAACCAGGGGGTACAAGTAGGCAATTACCCCGAAATTTTTAAAATTTCTTTAGTTGTTAAGTAAAACGACAAGTTACAATCTTTAGCCACCTTGAAAATATCAGCTGGGTGCGTCTCTGGCAACACCAAATATTTGGCTTTCGTTCTCGCATACCGAATTGGTAACTCTATTTGCTTGGACTCGTAACCTTCAAAAAAGTTTCATATTTTAAATTTTCCAGCAAACTTGACAAACAGGGCCGCATAGTCTCGCACCTTCGGGGTGCGAGCCACACCTGTGAGACGACCGTGGTCTCAATGGATGCTATAGATACTCAAAACGATGGCAATGTTTCATAGCTGGACTAATTACTTATTATGCCCAAAGCTACGCTTTCCAGTGCAATTCAAAACAGATCTCGGTTTAAAATCCAATCAGATCATGCGACCCGCTTTGTGTGGTCAAAAGACACTTCTTGATTATAAGGCTGGTCAAGACAGTCTACTGTATTCTTCCAAGGGAATGAACTTGCATTTCAAAACCATTTACAGCATTTTATAAAAATACGCCTTCCAAAAAAAGACTGAGCAGCAGCTTGACCTTCTCACAGTATAAATGCGCCATACCACCAAACCAAAAGGAGACAGTTTTTGTTCTTTTTCAACTTAGAGAATCTCTGACGACCCAATTGTATTAAATATCCTGTTTGGCACAAACGCAGGGTTCCTACGCAATTTTGAATATACATTTTCAGACGTATTCAAACCCTTTTCCAGACATTTTCCGGTCTTTTTCCAGACCTAACATTTCCTTATGACCTACCCAGATCAAATACAGGCACTATGGTATTTAACACGATAGAAGTAAAATTATATCAATCTTGAATAAAATGTTGTGAAAATGTATGCCAAACAATCAAGTCTGGAAAGATATTTTCCGTTTCTACACTAATAGACCAGAAAATTTTTTCCAGCCTTTTCCAGATTGAAAAATGAAAAAACATTTTCTATATCTTTCAAGACTACGTAGGAACACTGCAAACGGTAATGACTAGCCATGAGATTGCTGGTTTAAGTGGCAGGGTTGCAGGGGGTGTAAGCACACCCCCAAAACGTTTGATTTGGTGAAAATCCTGGCAAAATCCTTGAAAATCCGGGCAAAATATGTAGAGATGTGGGCAAAATGTGCTTTGATTTTACAAAAATGGCACCCAAAATCAAAGTTAGTTCTTTTCGGGCAAGTTAGGGGGAATTTGAGCAAGTTTGGGCCAGTCTCATTTGAAAAAACTGCACCCAACATGCAATGAAATGCAGATGTTTTTTGTTTTTTGGGGGGTTGGGGAAATTTGGGCAAAAATCGTTCGCACTCCCAAAGATTTGCCTGCTCTTACACCTATGCATGAGATTGCCAAACTCGGACAAAATTATGTTTTTCTCGCCTTGCAACAAGATCCGAATCTCCATTCAGGAGCACACATACGTTTTACGCTTGTTTGATACTCATTGCAGTTGGGAAAATGCGGCTTTTCTGCACCTCCCAACGAACTGTTCTGCACTTGTACAACGCGGTTCACATTAGTGCCACGCACCACAACAGCTGCCGAAATTTTTTTTCATATCGTTTTAAACCTCGAAAGAATTCTTTACTTTTGTGTCTAAGTTCATTTTGCCAATGACACGATACCGCACTTTTTCTTAGTAGACTAATTGAAAATGTTGCGCTGTGCTCATGAGTCGATACGACGCCTTCCATAAATCACCCCTGTGAGACTTCTCGAGTCCCTTGCGATTTAAAATTAAAGAAAGCAATCAATGCTTTGCTAATTACTGGCATTCGCTGCTGTTTCGTTCCTGCGAAAATTTTGTCTCCACAAATTGGCACGTCAGTCTTACAAATGTTCTTCCACAAAAGCACACACTCGAACAACGTGGAAAGATGGAAAACATTGGCTTTTTTGGAAGCCAAAACACTTCATCCCTTACGAAAACAATCTACAGGGTGACACAGAAAAAACGGTCATCACCTAAACTTGAAGTACTTTTGAAATAATTAACCAATTCTTTTTATTTTTCAGATTTACCAAGTAGAATTAATGTTCTAAGAGTCCACCAAATTTGACCTTCGAGATGCCATGCACTACTGAGCAAAAGATATTTATAGTTGAGGCATATTTTCGGCAGAAGTCTATCGACTAGTTTTCGTACGAGGCACATTTTCTGTTGTCAGGTCACGTGAACTTTAAGAACAACATCATCTGGGGTAGCACACCCCCTGAGCACTGTCTGCAAAGGTGCACTGCCTGGGTTGCCATCTCCAAACATGGCATCATTGGACCATTATTCTGGTTTGAGGACGACAGAAAGCGGTCTGTGACAATCAACACCGAGCGATATATCCAGGTGCTTGGCAAGTTCTGGACAACACTTGGTCGACGGAGAGGGGTCATCGGGGTCTTCTAGTGGTTCCAGCAGGATGGTGCCACCCCCACACCTCAAACGAATCATTGGCATGGCTACAAGAGCGTTTCCCTGACCGACTGATCAGCCGCAGGTGTGACCCACAGTGGTCGCCGCATTCACCGGACTTGAACCCCCCAGATTTATATCTGTGAGGATACCTTAAGGACAGGGTGTATGGCAACAACCCCCAGACTATCCCTGACCTGAAGGCAGCAATCCCAGCAGCAATAAGAGCGATCCCAATGGAGGAATGCGGGAAGGTCATCGAGAACTTGCCCGCCGGATCCAAATGTGCCTGCAGCGCCGGGGAGCTCTTTTGGAGCACATTTTTCGAGCGCCAGTGAAACAAAGAGTTTTTGTAGTACAGACTTGAAACTTTGGAGATGTCTGATACACAGGCTTGACCTAATGTAACTGAAGTTTTGTGTCAATCTAAATAAAATTTTGGAAGTTATTCGATTTTTGGTGATGACCGTTGTTTTTGTGTCACCCTGTACTTGCAATCCTTTCATTTTGAAGTACATTTCGTGCAATTGATGAAAATTGCTGTTTCCCTTACAAAGCAGATCTTGAAAAATTTCCTTGACCTAGTTTCGTGTTTTTGAGTGTTTTCTATTCTTCTTCATTTTTGTGGTGTATAAAAACAAATTGGGATTGTTGACTTAATGTTAAGCATACATTTTGGAAGTGCACGACTGTTTCTTGATGCAGAATCTAAACGAAAATCTAGTGGTATGTTGGCTTTTTTTCGAAAATCAGAAAACACGATAAACTGGAATAGCCCAAACCTACTGAAATTAATCGTTTCATGCATGAGAAAAATGTTTTGCAATTTTGTCTTATCAGTCGTTTTAGTAGTTTGTGATTTTGTTTCATTATTTTGTTCCAGCGTTTTACTTGAAAGATACCGTGTTGGAAAGCGTCGGCTTGTTCTCATTCTCAAAGACTTGGAAGAGTTTTTTTATGTTTTCACCCCCAGATTTCTTGTTTTCACTCCCCAACTTATTTTGAAATGCTTTTTTGTAAGTATGCTTTTTCTTACGATATAAGTTTCTCATGTTGAGTGAATTCCGCGTCAAACTTTTCATCTGAATAAGTAAGACTTTACTGCGTTTTTCAAAGCAAGGCTTAAATCAGTCATATTTCTGAAAGCTCACTTCGCTGCGTTTAAAATTACTGTGCTCGTACTGACAGGAGCTGTGACAGACCTGCGTCCGTCGATGAAGGTTCTTCATTTTGATCGGCAGCAGGAAAATACAAGAAAATTAAGCCAACTGTGCCTATTGATATTTGAGGTTAAATTGCTTTAACGTACTAAAATTACAGTAGTTGCATAGGCAGACCAAAGGTTCTGCCTTATTGATGGTATGAAGCGCCACCTACCGTAAATTAAATGAAAAAATTCATTTGCTAGCTGGACCTCTTCAGTCGCACTACGCTTTGGTTTTCAATTCTGCCGCAGGAGTGCAAACACCGCACCACGGGTCATTTCCACAAATAAAAAGCAAACTGTTTACATCTGGCAGATATATTTTTAACTGAGCTGTTTTAATCTTTGCTTTAGACAACTTCAGTCTAGTCGGATCAAGAACTACCACAGGAAGCAAAGATGTGAAAATCCAACCAAGAAGTTTTTCGCACATTTCTTCCTTATCATGATATGAAATGAAAATTGCACTCCATTGTGTCTAATTGCTACGAATGATTCTTCAATACCGATTTTCGATTTAACCCATATCTACGTTCGTATAAGTACGACGGGTCTTACTTTCGTTTAGAAACAAGAACCGTCGATTTTTAATATTTTTTCCGAGAGTTGATTCGAATAATGATAAAAATGCAATGTTGGCAAGTAATGCAGATAATCCTGCTTACACAAAAATTTTCAAAGTCAGAAAAACGTATGGAAGTGTTTTTGCAAGGCACTGGAAGCAGGATCAAAATCCAACTGTTTTCAACATAATTTCTAACGATCCGAATCATAACTGAAATGATATTTAATATTTTGAGTGAATTTCTTGTGATCACCATCTAAGCTTTTTCCTCAAAAATACAAAAGATAAAAAGTCGAACTAGTTACGTTCTTCTGTGTTTGTGAGCCATTTTGCACTGGTATAAAATAAATTTTGCACTGGGATAAAATAAAAAAAAAACAAGGTGTGCTTTAACTATAACTTCCTTTAGAAAAAGTTTCTCCTTATTTTGTCTTGTTGAAAAATACACTCGAGTTTGTTCTGTTCAAAACTTGAAGGTTGAAGCGCTTTCGCTTGCTGTGCACTTAAACAAGATCACGTTATATAGGAAATGTTGTTGTCAGTTCGCGAAATACTATCTGCTAAACCTCTCTGCAACCAGTTTCAAGTACTATTAGCGAATTCTGTCTTTCTTACTCCTTTTTGCACTGTAGCGGCTCATTGATTCTCAACAGAAAATTAAAGAAAATATCCAGCAAAAAAAACTTAAAACAAAAATTGGAATCAATCATTGAGTTTTTTAGATAATTTTGTTAACAATTATGCAAATATATAACTTTGGAAAAAGATTACTTATTTAATAAAGATGCTTAAAAGCTACAAATCTCTGAAAAAATGGAACTCCAAAACCTTTGAAAGCAGCGCAAACTTCCGAAGCTCAGTAATTACGTAATTTATTTCGCAAAGTTTTCATCTCAAACTCTTGACAACGACAAGTACAATAACATGTGCATGCAGCAAATCCCGGATTTAGCTGTTGGATTATCCTAATTGTCAGATAAATGTTGTTTCGGACAGAGTACCCAGTTGAGAACTAATCGCACCTTCAGGCAGAACCAGTTACTGCAAACCTAGAGTTTACTACCGACAATCCGCTAACTTTTCTAGGCTTAAGGTTCGTTGCTTCTGTGTTAAACACAAATCAAAGATTTATGTTAACCTGTGAGGAATAGGTTGCTAAGCCAAGTGACAAGAATGTATCATACGGTCTTCAGCTTTACGATCGATAACTGAAAAGTGGAGTTCATTTTTATAAATGTGCATGCTAGATTGAAATTAGGCTCAGGTCTAAAAGAAAATCTAACACCGTGGGTATCATTGCCCTGATTGGGCAAATATTTTTCTCACCATAACCAAGGCTTACCCAAACGTTTCAGGAGCACAAGCACGTTTTTCAACAACTCAGCAACTATTTTCAAGCTCATCTAAACCGAAAAAACAAGGTTGTTGTATTTCGAAAAATGTTTATATTCTCAAGTTCAAACATAACTTATCTCAAAAAATGGTGGAGGTAGACATACTGAATGCACTAAAACGGAAGGAAAATGCGGAAATTCTTCCACTAGACTTTATTGGCGGTTGATTGAAAATCAAAATGGTATTCTGCTCGGAGCTTGCTGTTCTACATACAACATAATAAATTATGCTGAGACATGAAGATATCCATGTTATTTTGAAAGGTATTTTGAACTTCACTGCCGCCTAAGGAATACGATGCCAAGCCAAATGATAATTACGATGACAAGTCCGTGGAATCGTGTGCAGTAGTTTTCGTATATGTGCAAATTCTATGTTGAGCACAATTTGAGCACTGCAACTTTTCTTATGAAACTTCCTGACGACTTAACCAAGTTGGCCCTCTTCTTGAACGATCGGATATACAAGGACAAATTGGGCAATCCCCCTACTCGAAAAACACAAAACTGATAAAAATGTCAAAAAGAGTGTTCCGCAGAGCACATAGAAGAGATCAGCTACTAGAAGAATCAGCTTTTAACAGTTATTCTAAGTATACCTACATTTAAGTTGAAAACACGATTTGTCCCCATAGGCATAGGGCAAGTACACCCGAACGGGTTCTCTGTTTGAATAAATTGCCAACGGCTGATTAATGTTGTTTCTATACATCTCGCTCTGTTGCGCTTTTATTGGTGCATGCAAGTCAGTGTGCCTCATGTCATTCGCCGTAATGTTCGTGGTACGGCAAAAAGACGAAAAATTCGTTAAATAAAGTGTATATGCAGCGAAACGTAGATATCAAGTAACTAGTTTCAGCAGCCTTGTTTACCCAACGCGAACGTTTCTCTCAGTTTGTTTTTTAAACAGTTCTACCAGACTGTAGCGTTGAAAGAGTTTCTATTTTAGTCGAAGATAACGGTTTGCTGCCTGTGCAGACAGTAAAAGGGTTATAGTGTATGGCTCTACCGCAGAAAAACGAGACGATCTGTGATATACTTGTTACGCCTTTGTGAAACAGGTCATCAGAAAAATCTTGTTTCACATTTAATATCAAAGCATACATAAACAATTTGCACCTACTGTAAGAAAATCAGTAGATATGAATATAGACGCTTTCTTGGCAACTGCCCAAGTGTGACCTGACCTCAGAATCGCTTAACGAAAAACCTTTATCAAAAGCAATTGAAGGGGATCTAAGAAAGTTGGCATCATCTGCCAGGCGCTACGTACTTTTACGCCATTCAAAAATTTGCTTTAAAATGACTAGGAACCACTGCTTGGCTCTCCATACAGACTTTCAAACTACACTTATTTACACTTTGTAAGCCAGATTTTTATTATTTAAAAATAATAATCTCGCTCTACCAACGTACACTCGCTTACCTACCTACTCGCTTACCTACCGTAGGAAGTGACTCATCTCATCCTCTCAAAAATAGTTTTGGGGAAAGAGTGGCTGGAATCAAAATGCCAATGTGTTATTACGCAAACAGTTTTGGGAAGAGTGAAAGCTTCAAAGATTCGTCAATTTTCACATAGAACGAAAGAGTTTCTGATGGAAATAGGTATGAGCCGGGAAAAAAATGGAAAAGTAATTACAGCACTTTTGCTTAACATATTAGGTCTTGAGCATTTTCTAAATATATGGTGTTTCGACGAAAAAGAAACGACATATTTTAAGCAGCTCACGTGACAGATGATCGCGGTGCACTCACGTGCACGTAAATGTTCCGCTTGACCTACCACCAACCATCGAGTGGTTTTCAGCAACTGAAGGCGAGCCACTCCGCGTGGTGTCGGAGCGCCGGGTAATCACCGCAGCCACCATGCGGTCTGACGAGCCGTGGTTTTCAATGCACATAAACTCGGTGACCTTGTGCAGTTCGCATAGACTTTGAGTGACAGCTCTTCTCACCGAAACTTTTTTTCAGATCTGCGTGTTCTTTAGCAGTTTGCTGGGAGCAAGATTACAGTCCAAGCAGGAGGAAAATGCGTCCGCGCATACACGGCAACCAGTTTTAAAACCGTGAAAATCTAATTTTAAGCGGCTTTTCTGAGATGAGATAATGTTAAAATTTTTCCTGAAAGTCATACTTTTAATCTTCCTTGTTTTTATCAAACAATGAGTGATTATGTTCGTATTTGTACGTTATTCTGGGAATAACCGATTACAATTTATAACCGTTGTAACTAGCTACCAGCTAGACTATTGAGTCGGTTATGTTGTGGTATTTCTGCATCATCGAGTCCGTACTGCAGTGCATGCGTTTGTTACATCCGCATTTACAGTTAAAGTCATCACTTTTACCGAATTGCATACGCGCTAGAGATGGACGATGTCTTATTTTTTGACACCGCCATTTCAAAAATTTTAAACTTGACTCCGCCTTGACTCTGCAGTGTTGTTGATACCACAGAAGCATATGCGTAGGTTGCCTGAAAAATCCAACACCTCCTCCGCTCCGCCTCCACACAAATAGAAAATGCTTGGAACTCCGCCTTCGCTTAAATCTACGGAATGCGGTCCATTGATTACGCAACTCCGCTTTTTGCCCCTCTCTGATAAAAGCACGGAAGCGCGTTACCTGATCAACACAGCACTTTCGATTCAATGCCAAGTAAGTAATTTTCCATTAGACCTCAGAATCTCATCAGTTAATTCATAAGAATATTTGTATTCACACCATGGAGATAAATACCTGTACCAGAACAAGAAGCCACTTAATATTTCCCAAAAAAAACATTCTCAGAATTGTCTACCGATGTTTTAATTTGTTCCCACACATACAGTAAGTACTAGATAAAGCAAAGGCTGCGCAGAAACCTGTTGGGATAGGCCAGATTGCACCGCCTTTGAACTTTAATGCTTGCGGTAATTCAATTGCTCACATTTTAGGCTTTCTGAAAAGAGTGAACACGCTTATCACAGAACAAAACAAAAACACAAAAATTATGTTGGGTGCTCGCAAAATCTTTTTTCAGTTGGATATTATTCATACCACTTTCTTTAACTTTCGTTGCCCTAAAGAAATGTTTAAATTTGCAGAGGAGGCTTTAATCTTGTCTATCCGCGTAATGATGGTGAATTGTAAATTTTGTAATAGTGACAACTTCGCAGGCTTCTCCACGGGCCACTTTTTTCTACCCCATCCCATTCCATCGCAAGTTGTGACTGTCTCAGCATGCCATGGGATTCCCTCGAAACTGAAGTACAGGGTGACACAAAAACAACGGTCATCACCAAAAATCGAATAGCTTCCAAAGTTTTATTTAGATTGACACAAAACTTCAGCTACATTAGGTCAAGCCTGTGTAGCAGACATCTCCAAAGTTTCAGATCTGTACTACAAAAACTCTTTGTTTCACTGGCGCTCGAAAAATGTGCTCCAAAAAAGCTCCCCGGCGCTGCAGGCACATTTGGATCCGGCGGGTTCTCGATGACCTTCCCGCATTCCTCCATTGGGATCGCTCTTATTGCTGCTGTGATTGCTGCCTTCAGGTCAGGGATAGTCTGGGGGTTGTTGCCATACACCCTGTCCTTAAAGTATCCCCACATATAAAAATCTGGGGGGTTCAAGTCCGGTGAATGCGGCGACCACTGTGGGTCACACCTGCGACTGATCAGTCGGTCAGGGAAACGCTGTTGTAGCCATGCCGATGATTCGTTTGAGGTGTGGGGGTGGCACCATCCTACTGGAACCACTAGAGGACCCTGACGACCCCTCTCCGTCGACCAAGTGCCGATCAAAATTCTCCGCACGGACTCCCGGTTGATTCCAAGCTCCTGACTTCGCCGACGCACAGACTTGCTTGGGCTGTGGACAACAGAGTCTCTGACAG
>Ga0210059_1005178_pt1 | contig 20962 bp, 13 predicted proteins | sample Ectturendosymbi2_FD_188042 | JGI IMG/M metagenome (GOLD analysis project Ga0210059, IMG submission 188042) | Ecteinascidia turbinata endosymbiont from Florida, USA - Sample 2 (SPAdes) (version 2) | ecosystem: Host-associated > Tunicates > Ascidians > Unclassified | place: Key West, Florida...
CGTCAGCTACATTAGGTCAAGCCTGTGTAGCAGACATCTCCAAAGTTTCAAGTCTGTACTACAAAAACTCTTTGTTTCACTGGCGCTCAAAAAATGTGCTCCAAATGAGCTCCCCAGCACTGCAGGCACATTTGGATCCGGCGGGCAAAGTTCTCGATGACCCTCCCGCATTCCTCCCTTGGGATCGCGCTTATTGCTGCTGTGGTTGCTGCCTTCAGGTTAGGGATAGTCTGGGGCTTGTTGCCATACACCCTGTCCTTAAGGTATCCCCACATATAAAAATCCGGGGGGTTCAAGTCCGGTGAATGCGACGACCACTGCGGGTCACACCTGCGGCTGATCAGTCGGTCAGGGAAACGCTGCTGTAGCCATGCCAATGATTCGTTTGAGGCGTGGGGGGTGGCACCATCCTGCTGGAACCACTGGAGGACCCTGACGACCCCTCTCCATCGACCAAGTGCTGTCCAGAACTTGCCAAGCACCTGGACATATCGGTCGATATTGATTGTCACAGACCGCTCGTTGTCGTCCTCGAACCAGAATGGTTCAATGATGCCATGTTTGGAGATGGCAATCCAGCCAGTGCACTTCGCAGAGTGTAATGGCCTTTGCAGGCAGTGCTCAGGGGGTGTGCTACCCCAGAACATGTTGTTCTTAGAGTTCACGTGACCTGACAACAGAAAATGTGCCTCGTCCGAAAACCAGACATTGTTCTTTGAATTGCAATTGAGCAGCGTGGATAGACGTCTGCCGAAAATATGCCTCAACTATAATTATCTTTTGCTCAGTAGTCCATGGCGTTTCGAAAGTCAAATTTTGTAGACTCTTAGAACATTAATTGTACTTGGTAAATCTAAAAATGAAAAGAATTAGATAATTATTTCAAAAGTTATTTAAGTTTAGGTGATGACCGTTTTTTTTGTGTCACCCTTCTAGAGAAAACAAAAGAATCACTGAAGTTGTTGGGTTATATGAAATAATTTTGTTACCTCTGTTATGAACATGGTCTATTATGAAAGTGGTCTGTTTTGAATGGTCTGCTTTGAGTGGTCTGTTATAAACGAGTCTGTTTAGAATGGGAACCATTTTGAAGCATTGTTATGTTTTTATGAGTCACGACTTTCAAACTTTTTACTGTAATTGGGTTCAGCGCAAAAGCCCCCTCATACTGAAGGTGGTGGTGGCAATTGCATATGTTGCAACAATTTTGACCTCAAAAATAAAAACGTAAGTTATAGGAAATGATTCTGAAGTTTTCAGGATGAGTGGAAAGCTTAATTAATAATTCACCTCCAGATAGAGAAAGAAGGAAAGATGAAGCCCGCTTTTAACTTCAGGTATTCCAGAGCTAGCCTATATTGATTTGCCAGAAATTGAGAATAAAACTGTGGAATGCTTGCCAAACAACTGAAAAATCCTGCACAGAATCGGGTGTCGAAATCTAAAACTTTTTGGTCCAGTAGATGGAGTTGGGAGTCAATAAATTTCATCGAATGAGCTTTGGCTACATTGACAGTACAACAATATAGTTAGCTATTAGCTGTAAATCCAGAGATTGACTGACTATCGGAAATATACTACAAAAACAATTAATCCATTGGCAATATCGACAAAATTTCCTCATTGGTTGCAACAGAAAACTATTGTAAATGGAATAGAAACATTTTGGCCTCCACACCTTTCCTTTCTGGTATGACTGCCTGTAGCATGCATATCAAAAGGACTCGTGTGACATCACAAAACTACTGACCCCCCCTCCCCCTTGTCACAATTTGTCACAAATCTGATGACCCCCTCCCCCCGTTAGGGTGTGACGTAATTTATGGACGACCCCATACTGTATGTGATATATATGGCATGTGTTATGATTATGCAGTGAGTCCCACACTGTTTGTTCAACTGCCCATATATGTAACATGTAACGAACTCTACGGCAAAATGTATTCACCAAACTGCAGCATTAAAAACAAAATTTCTGTACTTGCCTGGCATGGACGCCACTACTATAAAGACGGTGTCCTGCAGAATACTCGATTCCCACAGTGTACAATTATTAAAACATATAAATAAAAGGCCTTCTTTCTTGACAAAACTTTCGAGTGAGTCAGTTACTCATTAACTTTCACAAACCAAAACACGAAGTTATGATAGCAACGGTTTGCTGATTTTATGTATATATTTAATGTGTTTCGTATGACACACTGCACTTTTATTAACATACTTAAAAACAAAGAAGTATAACTTACATTAATGTTGTTAAAAAATGTCGAAACTTTTTTGCCCAAATTTATTGAGATTTTGCCCAAATTTTCGACAGAACGTTTGGGGATACGCTTGCACCTCAACTCCCACACTACTGGTCTCCGCAGCGTCACGGATTTCACAGTCTGACATTCGCTACACAATTCCTGGCACAGACATAAGGCGTGAAACATAGCACAAACACTTTTTCGTACATTTACTCAGTAAATACCCTAATCCAACCAAGAGACGACCATAACGTCACTTGCAGTTTCTAAAGCGCAACCGACGCGGGAGCAAAAAAACGAACTACACACGCCGCTGCTTGCATCGAGCCTGTAGCTCTGCTGCCATATCAGCACTATAATGAACTATAAACTATAATGAACAGCACGATAATGAATTAATATCTGTGTTGACTGATCTCCGAGACTAGTGTGAAATCAGTTTGCATTTAACAGTGGCAAGTAACAGACATCATATAGTGCGACGCCGGCGCGTCGCTCTGCGCCGGAAACAGACATTGCGATGCAAAACTACGCTTATGTGCAGCTATCTTTGCCTTCAACACTACTGGTTACTAAAGCATTTTTGACCTGTGCCTGTTGAGGTAATTTGACGTAGTTTTGAAAATTATACGTTTTATCTGAATCCACTCTCTAAGCAGCATATAATGATGGCAAGAAACCACGTTTTTGAAATTTTTTTATAAAGTAGAATATGTGAAAACAACAACAAAAACGATTGCGTATCCCGTTGTTTAAATTAGGTTGAGTTACATTGCAAGAAATCAGCGAACAAGACTAGCCCCAAAATTGGCATATTGTTCTGGGAAACCCATACCAACTTAATGGCTTTAGTGGGATGAAGATCTTCATCGGTGAGAAAAGTGATATCAAGAATGAAACTTGTTACCAGAAGTTTATGCATACGTTGCTCCAGGAAAAAGCTTAATTCTTGGACAGTCAGTGGTCAAACATTTTTCAGTGAGGGCCACAGTGGTCTGTCAGTATCCAGGAATGGGTCTGCTTCTACAAATTATATTTTTTTATATAAAAGATATAATATATTTCATTAATTTTACATTAATTCGAAGCTCTACTTGTTTCTTGAGCATCAGTATCAACCTGTGTCTTCCTTTCTATTAACTGCGGGGATTCTTGTCTACCCATATCTTCAATTCAAGTACTGCCTGTGCACAAGTAACAAAAATCAGCACGCATTGATGTTATTTAATGGAAATCGATTTCGCCATACGGCATCTTCAGTCCAAGTAAATTGAAAGTAAAAACGGGTAGATGAACGCAAAGCAGTGATAATTACGAAACAAAGACAATGGTTGCGTGAAAATCATATTGAGCTAGCGTTGACAATAGCGTAAATAAGCATTTAGAGTAAGCACAGACAAGTAGGCCTAGTAAAAGACACTACGTGTGATAAGACAAGACCAACCAGTAACAATAAGTTGAAACACAAAGCGGAAGGAAAGAGCAATGTCTGAACAAGGGCAAGTCTACGCGAGGCAAAATAATTCTGTGCTTGTTAATGCTAGCGCTGATTTTGTTGAGCCACTTATCTTCACAAATATCACGCTTGATATTTGTGAAGATATGTGGCTCAACGAAAGCAGCGCTAGCATTAAGAAGCACATAATTATTTTGCCTCGCATAGACTTGCTCTTGTTCAGACATTGCTCTTGTCATCACTTTTGTTTTTGCGCACCATTTTTCTTTCTCTCATTTATTGCTCTTTCCTCCCGCTTTGTGTTTTAACTTATTGTTACTGGTTGGTCTTGTCTTATCACACCTAGTGTCTTTTACTAGGGCTACTTGTCTGTGCTTACTCTAAATCAGCTATGCCCAACCCAAATGGCTTACTAAGCCAAAACCTACGTGACTATCTTAACCAGGGCCGCATATTGAATGACATCTTAATGAGGGCGGCACATTGAATGGCTTACTTTGATCTTAGCAAACTAAATTTTGCTTGAACTAATGCACTGAAAGCGTTCGAATCATAACTGCAATGGTAACAACCGTGATAAACTGGCGCTGAGGCCCTCCTACATCAAAAATGTTAAATTCAAGATTATCAAAAGAGGACAGGTTGCCGGAATGTAGGATACTTTTACTACAGCGAAAACGAAACTGGGCCGCACAAAACCTTCGACTGGGCCTGGGCCGCGGTTGGACATAGCTGCTCTAAATGCTTATTTATGGTGCTGTCAACGCTAGCTCAATATGTTTTTCACGCAACCATTGTCTTTGTTTCGTAATAATCACTGCTTTGCGTACATCTACCCGTTTTTACCTTTAATTTACTTGGACTGAAGATGCCGTATGGCGAAATCGATTTCCATTAAATAACATGAATGCGTGCTGATTTTTGCTACTTGTGCACAGGCAGTACTGGAATTAATTTTAAATTCTAATATAATTATGTTTTTAGTATTCAAACTTCTTTCATGTTATCAAGAGGATGGTATTTTATTACATGCTTCTTGTGCGTCATATTGCCATATTTTATTTTTATCATATTAATCATATGATTCCTGTTGCACTTCTGCTTCTTTATTTTATATAATACAATTTTGATAATATTTTATACTTACTTACATTGTATTATAGTATAAACAGTTTTTTTTTAAGGAAAATGTTAGGTACCCGTTATGGATCTGTAGGGACCCGATTTTCTCTGATTTTAGGGACCCGATGATAATTTTCTGTGATTCTAGGGACTCGATTTGAAATTCTAGGGACCCGATTCGGGTCTCTAAAACGCTTTAAAAAAACCCTGGTTTAAATATACTATTTGATTTTTGTGTTAACTTTATTAGCTATACCTGCATATATGGATTTTAAATCTAATATATATTTTTATGAAAATTGAAAGCATAGTGTTGTATTTCTTTCAAAATAACATGACTTTTAAAAGTTCAAGTACAGAGCACACCTTTACATTTTATTAACATAATCATTGCAGCACAATGCACGTATTTTGTGAGTTATGTGCAGCTGGTAACAGTGTTTCACTTCAACAGTCGTTTTAAACCTCGACACAAAACTACTCTTTCATATTCTTACATGTGAGGGTCGAAAAAATGTTCAGGCGACCGCTAATTTCTTTACGTTGACAATATTTACTCAATAGCAAAGACCCATCGCTGACCTGTGCAGTCATCGTACAAAAGTTTTAAATATGAACCTTGATAAAATCCCTCATCCCTTACATTTGATATTGCGGATTTCTGCAAAGCTGCAGCTTGTTACCAAGCAACAGTACAAGTTTAAACACAAGCAGTTAAGTTACGTAACTGTCGTTGATTGCCATGAGCATAAAACCTGCAGAGGTCTTTTGTTTTATAAGTCTGAAGTTCATCTCATAGCTCAGAAGGCTACAAGTGCAGAACGGGTATAAAAGGTTGGTTTTATCTGAAGAGGGCCGAAACAACTCAGTTAGACGTTTGAGAAGTCCGCTGAAAAGAAACGTGCAGTGAAAAATGATATACTGGCATCATCAATAAATCATAACATTTAAGAATGCTGCCATTGCGAAGGACAGCTACGCTTCTGTCCAGCTGTGTTCTTGTCCAAGAAAGAAAAAGAGCATTGTTAGCTCACTTTCACACACTTTAAGTCTGTGACACACTGGTGTAGGAGGCGGGGATGCAAGGGATGCAACCGCCCCCCAAAACTTTTGATCTGGTGAAAAGCCGGATCGTTTAAAATCCGGGCCAAATCTCTCTTCGCACCCCAAAATTTGCCTACTCCTACACCTATGCTGTGATCTTTATCGTAAGTTCAAAGTCACCGCTGTTTGCTACGGGGTCAGGCAACATCCTTATTTGACGAAAACACTCCCAGACTCCATCCCAAGCGCTGGTCACGCTTGTAAGAGCAGCAGACATCGATACCAAGAACAACACGAGCTGGTCGTGAAAGTAGACAAAGACTAAATTTAAGATGTCGTGTCGAAGCGAAGTGATAGCTTTTTTTTCTTTTTATCTGAAAACACGAAAAGACAACCGACCTTCTGCAGCTCAGGTTTTGTGCGAAATTCAAGGAAAATCACGCGAGAGTAGGTTCAATCAAACGAAAGAAAGAAATAGATCTGTTCTGTTCATTGGTTGCTTAAGTTTACCTGTATTTGTAGATTTCAGGAGAGTCGGCGTCGTCTGAAAACTACAGAAGTGCTCCGAGAAACACGGTTCATATCGTGCAATCTGTTGTGGAGAAACTCGTCACTCATGCACCGATAATTATGATTCCAAGTAAGCCGTACACGGCTTCTGTAGCACTTATGAAACACTAATTCTGTCTAACATGCTTTATTATTGTAGACCCCCCAGCACCCGACGGACCGCTATCCCCTGCTAGTCAATCGTCACCACGCACAATGGCGAGCGGTAAATGTGCAAAATATATTTATGCAATTTTTTATTAACACTTGTGTTTCGATATAATGGATCTGGTTGTGCTGCGTTTGTTGCATACTGCTGCTTTCCTTTATATTTTATACGTAGCGTTGAAGCACAGAAATTTGGTGTTATTGTTTTTGCGTTTATGCTGCTAGTAAAATCTGGCACGTGTTTTGATCAGAATAATTAAAATTGAAAGCACCAATTCGTGAAAATCTAGAGCACAAAACAAACAAGTTTTGCAAATTCGTGCTGCAAACCATCACACAAAACCAGTTATTTAATTTAAATGAAATTATACGAGATGTTTCGAAAACAATTTTCATCGCAAACAAAAGTAAATGTCAGCAAATCTCATTCATCGGCTTTTTGCTAACGATGAAAACACTTGCGTGGCAAAATGTTTAACACAATTTTACTGGCGTTTTCGTTTTTTTCGTTGTTGTTTCTAACACAACATATTCTTGAATAAAGAAAGTTATGTGAAAAAGCGATTTCACTTGCTGTATATTTTGTTTGTGTCGCGTAAGATGGCACTGCTAAAAATTGTCGACTATCGTTAACTTGCTTAAAAACCTAACTCCAATTTTCTACTTTTTGCACAGAAGAGGAACTTCTCAGAGCAGTAAACAAACTGATGAGCTGGCAAGCTGAACGTTTGGATCAAGATGTCGGATTTTGCGAGCTTAGTGCCAACATGATGCCAGTGGTTCATCCACAACTGGTCAAAGTAGACGAGCCTTTACACTTTTGGTACACGCACAATCCTGATTGCAGTAGCGAGATTTCATTTGATGATATTCTGAAGCTATTTTCTGAGACATGCAAATCTGTTGCTCTGGTGGGGTTGCCAGGAGCCGGCAAGACCACCATGTCAAAGCGCTTGTGTCGCGGAGCAAAGACCACATGCTTTTACATGAAGTTCCAGCACATGAACTACGGTGAGGAGCGGATGACCCTGCGCGAGTTGCTCATCGACAATATTTTCCCTCACTTGGACAAGCAAACGTGCAAAGACGTTTACAGATGGATTGTGAGGAATCAAAGCACATGCATAATAATTCTTGATGGCCTTGACCAGGCAAAATGGAATCTTGAAGATTATCCGAACTATCGTAGCGACAACGCAGCACAGACTGTGCCACATTTAATTGGTAATCTGCTTGCAAAGCAGTTGCTTCCAGACGTTCGACTGATTTTCACGACCAGACCTCACAAACTGCTCACTATCCCACAAAGGCTCCGACCTGACGTTACCATCTTGCTTCGTGATTTCACTGATAAAAACATGAAACTATTGTTTTATTCTTTGACCGGGCTACGAGCCTCTGAGCTGTGGAAATCTCTGGAGACTAGTTCTCCGCAAGTACTACATCTTTGTCACAACCCTTTAATGCTGCATATTGTCATTGCTGTCCTGTTATCTGCGCAGGAAGCTGGATTCCGAATGGAGTGGACTATGACAAGAGTTTATACGACCATGGTGAAAAACTTACTAAAGTCTGAAAGTCCTGGTATGGGCTGCAATTTACAAGGAATGAAAACGAAGCTAGCAAAAGTGGCCTACGACGCTGTTCAACACGATTCCGTATTAATAACGAGCAACCACCTGTGGGAGGTAGGTCTTGATGTCAACACAGTCAAAAACCTGGTGATTTCCATTGCAGGAAGAGCACGTTCGCCTCAAAGGCTATTCGAAGAGGGACCCCACTTATATTTTGCCCACGAAAGCTTGCAAGAATTTTTTGCAGCACTGCATCTCTTTTATATGACAGTCAAGACGGATGCGCCTCGTCTACCTAAACTCGTTACCCACAAAGATTTTTTTTCCCAACGCTGGTCACTGACACGGAGATTTTACTGCGGTCTTCTACTCGACTTCAACGGTATGGGCTGGAGCAGATAATGCTTAGTAAACTCTTTGGATGGCAAATTGTTTTTAGTTAGTTGACGATCCATGTCATGATGAATACTGTGGGGATTTGGTTTTAAATCCTCACAAATGTAATGTTTCTAAGCCTATACAGGAGTGGTTCACAGTCGCAACTCCTTCAAATTCAAATAGCTGTTATACAAAATTTGCCTCTCTGTATTTTAGTCCCAAAACTTGCTAGCTAGAGGAAATGATATTAATGACTTGTTGGAGAAAATATTGCTAAATGTATTAGCACCAAACTCCACTACACCAGTTTCTGCTTTTCCTTCCAGTATGCTGTGCCTGCAAGTGACGTGAGCTAGAGATGCTGCATGGTAAAACCTAAGCAAAGCAAAATGTAAAACATGAATAGATGCTCCAGTGCTACTTTAGCGCCACTGGTCGGCAACGCTTGTTTGCAGCGGAGCCAAATTACTTCACACAGCATTATCAAGAAGTTGCTTTATAACCCCACGCACTACAACCTACTACTAAGTGTTACGTTATTTCAACGACAAAATAACCTTTTCATCAGGGTCTAGTCTATCGGTCTGTTGCTGCTTAAAACAAAATTACGCAACTGGCAAACTTGGGAAATAGGCCTTTCAACCCATGCGTCAATAAACAATCTGATACCAACAGTTACACAGCTGCATTCATGAACGTAATTCTTAAAATGAGAAAAGCCTTTGCACAAACCTGGCTGCTGCTAAAAAAAGTATTGGAATGTCAAAAAAACAAATAAATAAGATAATTCAAAAATTTTATAAAATTATGAGTAGGTACCCATTACAAGATTTTCGCAATTTTTTTTTTTAATTTCGTCTCTCGTTAGATGTTCACAAAAATGGCCGTCAAAGTTCTTGTATTAAAACTTACTAATGAAAAGAATTCGTGAAGTAGGGTACTGCTGAATTTACTGAGAATATAAATAATATGCGAATAACAGCTTCAGAAACATTTGGCGTTAGGTCTGTCAATTTAGCAACTTAAAATTGTTAAAAACATACTTTTCAAAGCATCCAATCAAATATGGCTGCATTGCACTGTACGTGCAGTTTGTGCTTTCAATGAGACGTTTGTTCCTGAGCTGTACCTTTGAAAGTTTTTAAATGTTCGGACAGTGTGAAGTAGTCATTAATTTCAAACACGATTGCAATCTCACGTCGTTCAATCTGTGTTGCTGTTTGTTTTTCATGACGCTTATGCTTGAAAGCAATTTTTCGCTAAAGTAAGTCGAGCCAAAGATTGACAAATTCCCCATTGCAAAGTTCTTCATATTTCCAACAGAATCAGACAAACAATTCCAAGCCTTAAAGACAAGTTGATCCCGTTTCGATTAATGCAATTCTTCCCATCTGTTTTGTTTCAAAAGTGCGGCAGGGTCTTTTGAGGTTTTCTATGTCCGTGATCAGATGTTGAAACTTGTACTTCCAATGACTGTTTTCTCGTAATTCCTCCAATGTAACAACATTGTGCTCGATTTACATTTTCAAAGGCAGAAATATCTAGAGCAGTTTCGTCGGCTTCGAGTGGGTGAATGGCAAATAGCAGAGTTGTTTTTTGGTGACGAAAATCTTAGTAACGACCCGAGAAAGCAGTTTTGAGTTCATTAAAGGGCATGTCTCACCCCTCAGGCATTCTGTATTTAAGTACTGCCGAGTGCCTTGTGTTTATTTCTGTAAGCAGGGAAATATTGCAAATCACTGTTAAAATCTTTGACTAACAAGTAAAGCTTTGTTTGGAAAAGTAAGACTTCTTCGCGAAGAGACAAGGCTATATTTCCCTTCTCCTTGGCGTTTTTTAAGCCAGTTCAGACGTTGCGTGACATCAACCATAAAGTAAAACTTCTGTTGCAACTCGTCGGATGTTAATTCGGGAAAGGCAAGACCCTTTCCAGCCATAAGATTTTTAGTGTCCTCCAAGCATGCTGGAAAGCATCTTAGCACCAGCCTTCGGGAAATATATCGGACGTTCTTGTGTAAAATTAGATCAGAATTTTCGCTGTTTGCTTTCTTGTAGCAAACTGCCTGTGATTTAGATCTTTTGCTAAGACTTTGTTGACAATTTTTATCACTAAGTTCATAACCTCTGTGAAATCCTAAGGAAAGGATTTGGCGCAAAGTGCCTCCTGATGAATGATGCAACGAAATGATACCACGTTTCGTTTCAGCTCCTTCTTCATTAAAGCAACCTTTGTGAACCCCTGTCACGCTTGGTGCTTCGTCAGTTGCAATAGATACAATGCGATTAGTTTCTATGCCTTTTTTGTTTTAACATTCAATTAAAGCTGCAAAAGTATCTTGCCCTTTTGTCTGACCAGCAGGAGGTAGCATTTTATCATCTCCTCTTTTGGCCCTCCGGAACTCATGTAGCGGCCTTGCAGCACTACCTGAGTGGTATACCAACGACGTCAGATAATTTATCGCAAACAATAGAAAATTCTGAAGCTGCAGTGATGTCCTTGGCTTGTATGGCACTGATGTTTTCAACCAAGGTCAACGATTTTTACCTGACTGTCTCTGTTGACAAATCCATTTCTTCAATTTAAAAAATCATTTCTGTCTTGTTTTCAAAATTGCTGAACAGTTGTTTGGAAGCCGTAATGAAGCTTGTTTTATGTATGCACCATCAGTAAAAGGCCTCTTTTCATTGTTTAGTGGCTCACCACAAAATTGGCTTTACACCAGGGGGATAAAATAGTTTTCTGAGAGGGGCCCAAATTTGTAATCTGTGTCCTATAGTTTTAAACTACGTCCAACACATTTTTCCAGGGAGGGCGAATAATTTTCTAGGGGTGGTTCGCTCCCTGCTCCCCCCTGGTTACGGGCCTGTTCTCAACTCTTTAGTGTCTTCTTTGATTTTCTGTTTTTTTACTTTACTTCACAACTCTAAACTAAGACCTGTCCTTCCCGTTTAACTGCCACAGTTTATAAATACTGTACAGCAGTGGTTCCCAAACTTGTTCGAGCAGTTACCCAAATCAAGGCAGCGATAGTGTCTTATTACCCTCAATATTTCGCAGTGATCGCTCATATTATAGAACAACATTGTGGTGTTGGTTTCACCTTACCCCCCGAAAAATCGCATATTACCCCCCAGTTTGGGAACTACTGCTGTACAGTATGTTTTCATTGTTGCGCTCGATACGGACTCACGCGGTGCTAATCTGTGACATCATAATGGCTGGGCATGCAGCTAACCTTGACACGTTGGTAGAACGCTTGCGATGGCATCAAAGCTTCTGCGTATTACGCAGTCAACGCCAGTGGTCGGTCCGCCACCACGGCCAGTGAACGATGGGTAGTTGCCTACACCACAAGTGGCTTGCGGATAGAATTTTAAGGCCTCGCGAGCTTTCTTAGTATTGATTTAATGTTGTGTATATGCTGCAGTAGATCGTTTTAGTTAGAACAAGCACAAAATCTTTTGATAAAAATGTACAGTATAAACGGCGTTAGACTAAAACTGGCCTGTAGAGAGCTTCTGGAAATTAGTTAGCAATGACAGATTTTCGAAAGTGAAAGATTTCGCACTAAAATGTACTCGATGTTTGGAAACACAAGCATACATACGTGTGTGAGAGCACAATATCTACGATGAAACAAGTCAAATCTAGAAACAGAAATCGAATGGCAGCCGAAACATTGGACGATAGTCTCCGACTTGCTACCACTAATACTGGTATTGATAAAGGAAGGATAGTGTCAGAGAAGCCTCAACCACAGGCATCCCACTGATAGAGATTTGTAATAATTTCAACCACGCACTCACTCATCTTCCTTTTTTAGCTTCAAATCTTGTGAATCTATTGTTTCTTACATCATTTTGTTGGATGTGGCCCGCAAGTTATCACGTTTTTGTAAAATGGCTGGTAGATCAAATGTAGTAGTTGGACGACACTGATATAGGCTGTGCTTTTATACGCATGAATAAGCATACACATTTTTCTAAAAAGTACGAATATACGAATACTCCTGTATGCATTTCAGTGAGAATCTTGCTGCTGAACACAACCAATGCATTCCCACCCTTTAGTGAATAGATGCCTAGATAACTGTATTCTAACATATTTTGACTCAACTCCGTCTCCGTGGCCCACTCGAAAACTTCGCTGTTGCTCACCAGTGGGCCATGGCCCATAGGTTGAGAAACACTGCTCTACAATCTGTATGCGTAAAACTGAAATTGACACGTGTAATGGTTAAGATCCAATGAGAATAGTCTTTTCATTTGGTTGGTTGCTCAAATTTATCTGTTAGCAACAGGGTTGCCAGACATCTCTTGAGAAAAAAGCCAAACCATTTCTGCAAAAAAGCCAAACCGGGTAAAAAAAGCCAAATTGTTAAATAAACATGAAATTTTAAATTCTTTATTAGTTGTAGGACATTTCAGAAGAATAAAGTTGTAACATTACCTCTACACTCTATAGCAGGGCTAATCAAATGGTGGACCGCCGTCCGAATCCGGACCTTTGGATGGCGAAGGCCGGACCTCGTCAGTCTCTCAAAGGTGTATTCTACACCCAGAAGTTTTTATCTCAAAATTTTGCGCTTTTGGCCGTACTTCTAAAGCATTTACTCCTCGTCAACTGTGCGATTGTCGATCAAGCTGTTGTTCAGCTAAATTGCAGTGCACACCTGAATTGGGCAAGCTACGATTTTTTGGTTCAAAAGTAATTGTTTCGTCATAATTGTTTAACAATCGCTCGTCACTGCAATGTCTACCCTGGTGAAAATTGTGGATTCAAGGCTAGAATATAGCAACGAAACCTTTTCTTTCCGATAAACAATACAGTTATACAAATTTATTTGTGCACAGTTATGAAAGATACTTGAGTAAGGGAAGAGCTTTGCAGGGATTTTGGTCCTTTAGGAAATATTTTTTATTTTTTTGCGGGAAGTCAACAAAATGTGTAGAAAAGCTAAGGCATTTTCAGCTTTTTTAGGAAATGATAAGGAAAGGGAAACTGTTGAATTTTTGGCTGACATAGTGTAACACCACAATGACTTGAATGTAAAATTTCAAGGAGAAAAACATAGCCTACTACTTGCCCTTTCCGGAAAAAGTTTAACATCTTCAAACAAGTCATTCAAAACGAACTTAGTTATTTTCCCAGGCATTTGGGGAAAATAAAAGCAAAAAGATTCCTGATATATTCAACTTATTGAAAAGCTGATTATCAACATTGTCGAACAGTTTGACGACTTTCTTTTCGAAAACAGTTGCTGCTCTTTCCTCAAAACCCTTTTTATTGACAGACATTACCGAATTCTGAACTGAAGCAAAAAGACACATGCGCATGTGTGCACCGAAGATGAAGTGGAAATTTTTATAGGTACCGGAGCTCTGCTGGGCATCTTCGCTTATATTTGTAGGCACCGACCCATCATTCACTGCATTCACTGATGAAGGTGGTGGAGCGGAGCTCCGGCAGCTTGGCACCACTGGTGTTGACGCAGCCAAAATTAAACTTGAATTAATTGAATTCCAATAGAATGTAGCAGCGAAAGAAATATTTTCTGATGGCACACCTGAGAACTTCTCGTCAAAGGAAAGTATCTCCAAAATTTTTCCACTCCCCGCAAATACAGTCTGTGGAAATTCTTACGGCGTTTGGGTCTACCTGCTGCTGCTGGAGGGCCGAATTGTCCCCCCCTGCCAGCCACAGTAAATGTAAAAATCGAGCCCCCACTTGGCTTATACTTCGGTTTTAGTATTCTTTTGGTTTTCAGTATTTTTTTGCGTTTTTCGGAGTATTTGTTGGTGATTTTGGGTTTTTGGTATAGCCATCCACATCCGCATCCACCGTCATTTTTCAGGGTTTTTCTGAGTGTTGCTAGCAACCCTCCTACAGTGGGCAGTGGACCTTTTTCAGCCACGTTTTGCCTCCTGGCCTAAACATCTAGTTGCGCCACTGACTGCTGACAGTCCGCACTGTCAAAAAAGAAGCTCATGAAGAACAAGTTTCGCATCTGCATCACGAATAAAACTTTCACCATAACATTCTATTCAATGCCGCTACCTTGGATCAAAAATTAAGTAACTGCCAAGAAGCACATAATGCCATTGCTCCCATCAGCAGAACAATAAATAACGCTGACCGCGTTTGTTAATATCTGTATCCATTTACTGGATTTTGTATATCTATATACAGTATAATCGTATCAAATTCTCATATTACGTTTTTTGTTAGAAAAATCCAAGACATGTCACATTTGCATGATTTTATGGGAGTGACCGGACCTGGAAAAATTTTGACATTTGTAACTGGACCTTTTCTTAAAATAATTAAGTAGCCCTGCCCTATAGGAACAATTCCAAATGTTCATCTTCCACATTTTCTACAGTGTTTCCACTCGAACCTTTGGCAATGTAGGTTGCCAGATATGCTATAACTTTATTCTTTTATGGGTTTCCATGTAACTTTTGAGAAAATACACCAAGCACTGTCTGAAAAAGCCTAATAACACTTCTCAGCAGGACATTTAAAAAAACAAAACACCGGTCTGATAGTATGTACCAACTGCCTCCAAAAAAGCCAAATATTGAAAAGAAAACGCCAAAAGGCCAAACAATATTTTTGACGACAATTGCTTCTCTAAAAAGTCAAATTTGTGAAATTTGGCGTCAAAAAAGCCAATCTGTCAACCCTGGTTAGCAAGCTACAGCTTTGCGAATGGTAAAGATTTGAATTGAACACCTTTGGAAAAATTTTTGTACTTTTTTTACAAATAAAGAAAGGAAATAAGGACATTTATTCTATGTAAAGGTTCTTTGTAACTTAATCTATTTTTGAAAAATATCCATTCTTCCGAATTTAGAGAGATAATTTCACTTGCGGTGCTGATTGAAATAATTAATTGAAAAAACTTCCAAAATGGAAAACTCGATTTGCAGTACAACAAATTCGATAACTTCGCACTGGAAATGTTAAGAATTGCAGACTTTGGCAATTTTTCTCCTCTCACGGCGTTTTGGATATGAAACATCTGTAAACGAAATGCTGGTCTCATTTCATCTGAAAAGTGTTAATTTCTGAAGTCTTTTTGGTTCTGAAAAGGTGTGTTGATATTTAACTTTCTTGGTCCTTGTTTCAGAGGACCAAGCTCGAGAACTTGCTCATGAGGCAATGACCAGCACACTTTTACGAAATGGTAAGTTTGGTTTGCAGAAAGTACTTTTGTGTTATATTGAAAAAAGCTGGCACTGCTTTCAACCTACAATCCTTTATTGATTAGAAACTCCGAGAAAAGCCAAAACGTTCAAGAAAAAGTTGCGAAAAGAATTTGCAAATATATGTGCATTACACTCAACGCGACCAGGTAACTAAATGTTTGAATAAAGATGTTCACTTTGTGCATTGGTTATGCATATGAGCGAAAAATCTGCCAATTGTCAGCATCTCGAAAATTTGATCGGCATCTCAAAAGCAAGTCAAATGCTTTGGTTTCTTTCTTTTTGGCATTGCCAGGCAAATCCACGGGTTCTTCATTCCCTGGTCATGGGAGTCGGAAGGATTTTTTCCAGGGGGGAAAATATGAATTTTTCCAGGAGTAGTAAAGGATTTTACTAGAGGGGACCAAAAGTGGTGAAAATTCATTTTACCTACTTGAAACTAAGGAAACAACTCTTTTTTAAAGTTAAATAGGAAAATGTTAAATTTGAAAACCCAGCCGGGCCCATGTCGCTGCTATGATGACGTTGAAATTAGTAAACTAAACCAAGGACTCGACGTATTGAAGCTTTTGCCATGCGTTGCGAAGATGTCGACGCAACCGTCAAGCAAACAAAACTAATGCTGTTATCAGATATGACGTAAACGTTAGGTGGAAACAAGCCAAAAGTGCAAATCTTGTTTTTGATAGCGAAAAAGCAAACAAACAAAAAATTGTTAAAGAGTCAAGCCACATGACTTATAGTTTGTTATTAATTTCTCAGCTCTTTGATTTGACAATGGCTCTTCTGATGTGTTTGTGCATATCTGGATATTTTTCATAATGTATTTTGTTTATGGATGGCGCTTGGTCTGTTTTGCAAAGGAGGCAAATGCACCAAGATCGTATCTGTACTAACTATCACAAAATCTTGATTGCAAGTTGCATTTTTAAACTGCAATCGAGGTAACAAGCATGATTCACATGGGTTTGCAAGGCACGTTTTTGATATCTACTCTAATGCTATTTCATATCTGGACGATGAAAACTACCGCTCCACTCTGGGGCTAGAACGAGATTTATAAAGAAGTGCGGGAACACACCTAAAACGCTAGCCATTTTCACGCAAAGGAAATGTGGGAATGTGAAAAAAGAAACGTAAAACGCAGCCAAAAAACTAGACATTTTCAGTAATTACACAATTATGCTTGGGTGCTGCGCAAGAGATAGCTTGTCATTTGTTCATTTGACGATTGATTGCAAGAACAACCATAATGACCTGTTGTAATATCAACATTCTGTTGTTATTCTTGCCCGCTTTTTTCTATGCAATGTCGCCTGCGAACTCAATAGTGCGACGTATTTACTCTTCCTTCAGTGGGTCTCTGCTGACGATGAGAGCAACTGCTTTTCGAAACTTTCGATTCGATTTCATTGAAATCATTGCTTGTTGATATATTCATATTACCCGGTTTTGAAGAACTCCAGTAATAAAGTTGCTTGAATGAGAAAACTTGAAAAATTTCACAATCGTATCACGGGATCTTTTCACCTAGTTTCAGTACATGGAAGATAATCTAAACATCGACATATAAAACTGTGGTGCATTGGCGCTCGCAGGGAGGTAAAACATGTGCCGTAGGGGGAAAACATTTTCCAGGGCATAATACATTAACACATTATCATGGTTCAGTGTAGTATTTGGATATTGTGATCATGGCAGTTGGCCTCATACTTTTACTTGGGTTCTTTTCCAGATGAAGTGGTTTATGTTTTTCAAATTCAATCCAAAAATATATTTCAAAATATAATGAAAATCCGAAAAGCATTTGCCCCCCTGGAAATTGGGACTAAGAACTAAAATTTCTAAAACGTCTGAAGTCAGCAGCTTAATTCCAATTAATTGATTTAATTCTTGCAATGATAGTTTATTTGCCGATATGACACTCACACTATACAAGAGCCAAGTTCACTGTTCTGGTGTTATGCAGTGATGAGCTTGTGTCCGTTCCTTTGCCTGCAAAAGCATGTTGCGAAGCTTGGGTGCGGACTGCTGGTCTTTATTGTGTAACAACAACATGGCAACAAATCTTTGAAGGCTTACTTCAAGTTACTACGGTAATAGGCGTTTTGCCGAATATTACTGTTGAACGCAGACATCTGGTCAGGTAATACAGCGAGATAGTGACTGCTGATAGCGGTAAGCCACGTAGTCTTATACTGTATGAAAAGCAGCATGATTGAATCTGTAGCAAAGGTTCCACAAGTTTGAAAAATCCATTGTTAGTGTGAGATTGTGAGTGTGACCAATGCACCTGAGTGGATAGCTTAATCAGGGCCGAATTTAGGGGAGGGCAAACTGGGCACCTTCCCAGGGGCCTCCGCAAACTGGGGGCTTCCACAGTCATGAGTGGTGTGCCCCCTGTTTAAGCCTGGTTTGACATATTTAATGTGATTGATCATAAAAATAGTCAGTAACAACAGTATTAGGAAGCAAATATTTTTTTTGTATCAACAATTGAAGGTTGTTTTGTTTCCTTAGTCATGTACAGTATAATGATTTTGATAGTATCTTAATCTTATGAAAACTGAACAAATGATTTGTTTTTTTGAGTTTTTCTAGAATCTTGCATTCATCAAACTGTACAACGATTTAACTAAATTTAATGTACGACTTTACTTCTGATTACATTTTTACGGCTAACTGATACTAGTATTTCCTTGACCTGGAATAATATTTTCATGAGGAACTGAGGACCTCCACACAAAGGCTGCCCTGGGGCCTCCACATGTCTAAATCCGGCCTTGAGCTTAATGAAACAGCACTTATGCAGACATCTTTTCACACAGTACATAAACTACGTAGCTTGTTAGAATGCCCCTATGCAGGCTTGTGGGAATGCGCATTAATCGTTTGGTACTTAGCGAAAAGTGAAAACGTGCCTTCAATCGACAATGTCAGCATGGCCGTCGGAAGGATTTTCCCAGGGAGGGGCCAACAGTGGATTTTCCAGGGGTAGCCAAAACAATTTTTTGCTGGGGGGGCCAAAAGTGGCAAAATTTTATTTTTACCACTCGAAACTAAGAAAACAACATTTTTTGTTAAAATTTTGATAGGAAAATGTCAGATTTCAAAATGCAAGGGGGACCAAGCCCCCCTGCCCCCCCTTCCGAGGCCCATAAATGTCAGTTGAACGCTTGTCCGGTTTATGTGTGATGAGCGTTCACCGTGAAAAAATCAGCAAAGACAAGAAAGGTTTTATTGAAAGTGTGATTGATCGCTTTGGACGAGATCTCAAACGTTTGCAACTCTTGTTTCTGAGTGATGCTGACAAGTCTTGCTGGACAAAGTAAAGCCGCCTACTTTGTGGTTTCTTTAACGACCATGGCAATGCTTCATTGATAAGAAGTACCCTGCTTGGAAAATCTGCAGATAGCCTATTGTGTAAATTATATCGTAATTTCTCCCAATGAAGCGCATTATTGTTAATGTTGCCATAACATGGGTGTCGGAAGGATTTTATCCAGGGAGGCCAAATGTGGCGAAATTTCATTTTACCTACTCGAAACAAAGAAGTTATACTTTTTTGCTAAAAACGTAACAGGAAAATGTCAAATTTCAAAATCCAGGGGTGGCATGGTCCCTCCCTGCCCCTCTTCCGACGTCCATGAACATGGAGCATTATCAATGGGGCGTAGAAAGGGTAAAGCGTTTCGTGAATGTCGATTTGCATTGCATCGGCAGCAACCTGAAAAGGATAGCAAAATGTCGATGTTGCCCCTACTGGAAAAATTTCTGCGCTCCTGCTGTTGTGTTGATCATTAGAGCAATTTTCAGTGGCAGACGCTGCAGTGCGGAGGCTTCTGATTGACGTCATGATCGATGTCCGAGAATGCAATGACCATGAGCTCACAAAAGAATTGGCAGCAAAGCTTCCTTCGTTTATCGACCTAAGTAATATTCTTCTGACGCCGAGCGACACCCACGCGGTTGGTTGTGTTCTGAGCCACGTCACAAAGCAAGTGGACAAACTGAGCTTGAATCGATGCATGCTGAGCACGAAGTCGTTTCAAAACATCAGCGTGGCAATCGTTAGCATGCCCGGAAAGGTTAGTTCCTTCCTTTGCAGTGGTGTAATGACAGCAACAAAGTGAAGAACCGCTCTGTCAAAACGAATGATTGCAATGTCAAAACGAATGATACAGTCAGTTTAATTCGTTTTTTGTTGTTGAGAAATTCACGTTCGAACCAGAGGTCTTTTGGGAGTAATACTGTCTTGAAAAAAGTACTTGTGACCGTGTTGGGACTTTCGGCGCCCCCCAGTAATTCGGCGCCTGGGGTATTGTGCTCCCCTTGCCCCTTCGGTACGCACCCGATCAAACTTAATCATTAACACTTGTAAATCTAAACTTCAGAAAAGTGGATTTGTAGCCTCTTTTATCTAATAGTTTTTAGCTTACCTTAGACTACACCAGTGGTTCCCAAACTTTTTGTCCGCGGAACACTGCAAGGTTATTTTAAGCGGACAAGGAAACCCCGCCAGCACTTCCAAGTTAACATAAACGCTTTTTCCACCCAAATTGCCATTATTTAAACTAGATCAAACGATATAGCGGCTGACACACGCCCAAAGGGTTAAAGAACATTTCAGTAGTGTTTTCTTAAAACTGGAAAGTATAGCTCGTGGAACCCTTTAGATTTGTCTGTGGAACCCTAGGGTTCCGCGGAACCCACTTTGGGAATCGCGGGACTGCACTAAAGGTTACAGTGCTAGCTATTACTATAGTCACTAGACCAGCGCCCTTCAACCGGTGTGCACGGTGCACCCTAGGGTGCACCAAAATACGCGTGGGGTGCATCACTGCGAAAGGGTTCACAAGGATGCATCACGAACTTGTCGCACTAAACACATACTTTTTACAAAAACTCTCTGTTAGCAAAAATGAACCATTAACCAACCAATGACTTTCAGGATTTAAACTAGACTTTGCACATTCTAAAGTGTGGTGCGTAAGCATCAGACCATGTCAAGCTAGTTGTAATTAGTTCAATTTATAATTCATAAGCAACATACAATGAGCCATTATTAATTGAATTATGTACCTGGGTTACTGAATTAGGGTCAGAGCCGGATTAAAGGGTAGGGGGGCCCTGGGCAATTTTTACTGGAGGGCCCCTATGACGTAATTAATGACGTCATCGTTTGTAAAAGTTATGTTTTCGCTGATTAG
>Ga0210059_1005179_pt1 | contig 20961 bp, 10 predicted proteins | sample Ectturendosymbi2_FD_188042 | JGI IMG/M metagenome (GOLD analysis project Ga0210059, IMG submission 188042) | Ecteinascidia turbinata endosymbiont from Florida, USA - Sample 2 (SPAdes) (version 2) | ecosystem: Host-associated > Tunicates > Ascidians > Unclassified | place: Key West, Florida...
TTCACTGTGGACTCCTGGCTGCAGCCAACAACCTGGGACTACTGTATCACCCAAAGTAAGCAGACAGCTTCTCCTCTCACCGATGGAACGTTGGCACCAATCCGGATCTGGCCTTCGCGAATTTCGGCCAGGACGGCCGACTGCCTGACATTCGTGTTTTAGGAAAGTTCCCGCAGTAACAACATCGGCCCTCCCTCATAATCCCACCAAGACACAAGGTTCCTGCACACAGCGAACCGGTGAAACGTTGGAACCTTCGCAAGGCTGATTGGAAGCGCTTTTGCCATCTCACAGGTAAATCCGTTGAGAGATTGCCACCTCCGGACACACCAAATATTGAGAGGGCATACCGGGATTTTTGCGAGAGCCTACTATTTGCGGCCAAACAATGCATCCACATCGCCGTCGGAAGAACCATGTGCCATGCTAGGACAAAGAGCGCGAGACCCTCTATCGCTCCTTCATCCGAGCCCCAGTGGAGACTGACTCTGATAGAGCCGCTTCGTCCCTACTATCTCGGCTCGAATAGAAGAAGCAGGAGCGATGGGAGGAAGCTGTCAACTCCATCGACTTCTCGCACTCTAGCCGCAAGGCGTGGAGCACCATCAACAAACGCACTGGCAGGTCTGGACGCTCCTCTCGCCTGTGCCCCGTCACGGCTAACTCCATCGCCTCATAACTAGTGAAAAACGGGGCACACAGGACCGGGGACTGCGAGTCTGCCAGACTCGTCAACAAGCAGCTGTCCGACCTATGAAAGATTCCAACACCTGAAGGTTGTTGCAACCTCTTTATTGGAGTTGCATTGAATGTGTGATTCACCACGAATGGGATATGATGCCCGAAAGCATGGTCAAAACAGCAAAAGAAGTGTGAACATGTGAACGATTTGTGCCCAGCAGGACGGCTCAATGAGCAGTCTTACGATGCCTTGATTCCAGAGCATACGTACTTTTCCATATAGTTGGGCCACTGGTCGCAACAGGGTCACAGTATCTCTGAATCCTTTAGGCCATAGGAGCTTGCTGCTGCCCTCAGACACCTGAAGCCAGGAAAGTCTTCTGGATTGGATTCCATCTTCACGGAGTTTATACTCCACGCCGGCTCGGCTCTCCAACCTTGGTTTTACGACTTTCTCAGTTTCTGCATGCGCCAACTCAAAATTCGAAAGATATGGAGAAGAGCACTAATAGTTGCGATACCTAAGCAAGAAAAGCCACTGGAGGCCCAAAGAGCTACCGTCCCATATCTCTGTTGTGTCTGGCCTTTAAAATCCTTGAGAGACTCATCTACGCTCGTGTCGAAGCAAATCATCGACGCATTGCTCCCACAGGAGCAGGCGGGCTTTCGACACGGGAGGTCTGGCCCTTTCTCATCAACATCTACAACTCTGACTTGCCAAACATCGTCTCCAGAAAGTATACATATGCCGACGACCTAGCAGTCATGCATGCTGATGGAGACTGTAGTGGGAGGGGTGCTGAGCAAGGACATGCCAACCCTAGGTGAATACCTCCAGACTTGGAAATTCAGCACTACAAAAACCGTGTCGGCAGCCTTACATCTTAACAACAAGGAAGCTAAACGTGAGCTGAAAGTCAGCTTCAACAATGAAACCTGCCCTTCTGCTCCGAGCCCAAGTAGCTTGGAGTAACGTTGGACAGGCCGCTCACGTACCACCGACACCTTGAGTCACTTCGCAAGAAGCCGACATCACGCGTCGCGCTCCTGAGGCGGCTTGCTGGATCTGGTTGGGGTGCTGGAGCAACAACTTTGCGAACAGTAACTCTAGCCCTGGTGCATTCAACTGCAGAGTACCACGCTCCTGTCTGGTGCCGCAGTGCTCATACCCGCCTCATGGACCCCGCCATCAACGACGCCTTGCGAATCGTGACTGGATGCCTGCGTCCTACACCAGCTGACAACCTTCTAATCCTCGCAGGCATCCAATCTGCTGAGCTGCGCCGCAAAGGAGCCACACTGTCTCTAACACTCCATGCCATGGAGTCTGGACACCTGTTCCACTCAGCACTCACCCGCTCATCGAGCGCAAATGCAGGGCGTCTCAAATCGAGACACCCATTTGTATCCGCCGCACAACAACTCCTTAGTTTATCTGACAACAGCGGCGCAGTGGGCGGATCACCAATGGAATGCGGAATGGGCGGACAGTCCCACAAGACTCCGCATTTTCATTCCCGACACCCGGCACCCATTCCCCCGGAAGGACCCTCCAAAGAAGAGCCTGGGTCCGGCTTAACCGCCTCCGCACCGGTGTCGGGCGTTTCCTCTCCTGTCTGTACGAATGGAGTATGGCTTGCTCTGCGGCCTGTGAGTGTGGAGCAGAAGAACAAACCGTCGACCATGTTGTCCTCCAATGTCCAATCCATCGACCTCTTCATGAACTGCACGGCCTGACTGTTCTGGACGATGAGACTATCGAATGGCTGCTCAACATCTGCCTCGACATCTAACGCGGTCAAGCAGTGGTTAAAAGAACTGGCTCAAAAGATGAAGAAGAAGACCACTACAACTGCCTTCTGTTCATCATACTCCCTCCTGTAACGGAGTGTGCACGTGATGCTGAAGAGAAGAGAATGTGTAATGAGACTTCGATCGACAAAACGTAGCCAAGGAAAGACTGAGCGTCACCCTTCGATAAGGTAAAGAGCTAAAAATTGTAAGCCGCCTTTGATTGTAAGTCGTACTTGATTATAAGCCGCATGAAATGGTGAAAAAAATTTTACAAACCGCGGCTTGCAATCGAATAAATGCTGTATTCAAATAGCATTTCTATGAAAGAGGTGCTTTTAGGGCTGTAAATTCATCTGTTTCCACACTTCCTACAAATAAAGAAAGCTGCTTCACTGCGGAACAGAGTGAAACTTTAACATCACATTGGACGTTTCGAAAAACAACAGTTTTAGTTCACTGATTGTCGCTTTGTTCTTTCTTCTCCACCTTACTCCAATCCAGCACTTGCACGATTTTCGGATGCGTCACGGTGACGCGCGAAAAATGCCCAATCAACCGCATCGCTGATTCAAACCCAGACTTGTCGTTCTGTTCAAGTTCGCAAAAGTTTGTTATTTCATTCGAAACGCGTCGCGTGGCAATAACGTAGGAATAAATTTAACACAATAAAGAATCAGCGTAAAAATGACGATATTTTAGAAATATTGGAAGCCGAGCACAGATTGATTTTTCAAAAGGTCACTGTATTGTACTTTGAATGCTGAATGATATTTGAAATGTCACTTGCATTAGGTTACAGTGCGGCAAGCTCAAAATTGTTACTAAACAAAATAATGTTTTTCATCCCGCCAGGTTCCTTACCTCATTGTACAAAACCCAGCTATTGCCCTCCCCGAAATTTTCAAACACATGCTTAGTTATTTTAGTTTTAGGTACAACAAGAAGTTTCGATCATTTTGCTCCGCCGAAAATATCAACTGGTTGCGACCCTGGATTAGACTATCTGCAGCCAACGTCCACCCAACTTGTACACATAAAGTATATTTTGGGCCACCGCAATTCACATTATCAGCCAAACCGAGGTAACTGCGTCCAGTTCGAGCTTCCAATACACACCGACCATTGCCTTGAGTTTCACCAGATATTGAATGTCGAAGCACTGGAAACAGCATCGTCAAGAAGACAAAAATCGACGCTCGTCAAAGAAAATTTGTACAAAGTTATCACAGTTTGGATTCAATGCGTTTGAGAAAATCTACAGATTGTCATCAACAGCGAGATGCAAACCACTTAAGAGTAGCTAACATGAGACGAAAAGCACCGCTGCTTTCAACTCTGAAGTGAGAGAGATGAATGAGATTTTAAGAAACAGACGCAGAAAAAACGCATAGGCATTTTTTGAAAAACACAGAATCCCGGCGTATTTGTTCGTGGTTCAAAATGAACGTTCTGTGCAATGCAAAGAAAACAATTTCACGCATGTTTTGCTGAAAACTATTATTTTGAAATGCACTTGCAGGTAGGTATATGTAACAGCAAAAAGTTTAGATTTTAAATTTGCGTGTAAATATGTTTTGTTTAGAATCAAATAAAAATTAAGCATGTTGTTTTGAACCACGAGCATATACGCAGGGATTCTGGATCATAAAAGTAGCGGAAATCAACATCTGTAGTGCGATGGGACGTTACAGCAGCTTAACATTTCTGAAAATCTATCAATTTTGCATCTAAAAAGGTCGCAGAGAGTTCGAAATGTTGACCTTTAGTGCGAAATTAGTTTAGACAGCGCGTAGTACTACATCTGCTCAAAATATAGGTGTAATCCCAAACAGGCGATAAAAATTATTATTAAATGCCATCGGCATGAAGCTTTTACACTGCCAACAGTGTATTTACAGCTTCGATATGAATCATTTTCCGTGGCCAGCGACGACGGCAGTTGACCTGTTTTCCAGGAATCGCACCAGAAGCACGACAAGTTGAAAATTACTCTTCAAAATATTGGCCGAGGCGCAGTTTGAGCGGAGTCATATTTGTAATTAAAGTGAAACCGTGGTCGAATAAAGTCTGTATTTTAGAAACTGTTCGCACGCAAGGGTCGACCTATGCGTGCGAAGGCACAGCGTCCCGAGGACTCAGACGAGCTGCGGATTAACAAAATCGGTCGGCGTCTATTGAGGACTCAGATTGCATGCAGATATCGAATGTACGTCAGTGATGCCAACTATAAACCTGTCAAGACAGTGGCTTGCGCATTCGAGTTCTCACGCAAAGTTATGCGCACTGCTGGTAAGCAAACGATTCTGGCTGACATATTCCAAAGTGATGGTCAGTGTCACTTGGTTGGCTTGAAATATTGAACTAACCTCACTGATTTCTGGAAATACGCATGAAGTTCATGTGTTAAGCGTTCACAACCGATGTCACGCGAATAGTTCGTTTCAGGATTTTGTTAAGTTGCCCTGCTCTAGTCCATTTCTGCAAATGGTCTGAATACGCAACTGCAAGTAAAGCTCTACTTCAAAATTTTGCATCGATCTGTGAAAGCTTACCACAAGCGTTTTGCAACTAAATTTAGTGTTGTTTGTGATCTCCAGTTGTAACAACCATTAAACGTTTTCAGCATGCCCCTGCAGGTTAAAACGAAATTGCTGTTATCACAAAAGGTGAACAAGACGTTAGCGCAAAACACGAAGTAAGAGTTTTTTTATGCCCTTATTGTTTGCAACTTGTGTCTACTGGAAATAGAGTTAGGGACCAAAGGCCCTCAGATATTTTATTTGTCCATATCAACCTGAGTCGGACCAAACACATTATTTGCTGAGTACTTGCAGAAGGTTCACACCTTCCGAAGCATGTTGATCTCCGACTGCTCCTCATGTCAACTTGCTTGAACACGCCGTTGGTTGCCAGATCCACGAACGACGATACATCGGTCGTAGTCTGCCAATGTTTACTAATTGACCAGGTTTGCGAGAGTGAATCGCAACTTTTGAGCACATATAATTTGCTAGCTCTGACGTCCAGTCTCGTCAGATTTGCAATTTCCGTTCCTAGAAACCGGTAGAGCTGGAAAAAGTGCTGTTTGCGCCACAGGTTGCACGCTAGATGGAATGTTAAAACAAAAACGGTCAACTGTTTTTAACCAATTTCTTAACGCATTTGAAATAAACATGCATAAATCTTTATTCTCCGCTTGTGAATTCAATTAAACAAGGAGTAATCATTGCGAGAGTTAGTGTTTTTACATTGTGTTTGCAAATCAACATTTTTTGTTACATTCCAAATGTGTCATGGATCATAACTTGCTCTTTAACACCTGATTCACCGAGTGAGACTGGTTGCGACCCAGCACTTCCTGCGCAACTGTGTTGATCATCTGACAGCTCTTTCCCACGCACACGCAATACTTCGAGTTGAAACGGGACAGTAACAGAGCTTATTCAACAGTCGAGGGGATGTGACTTGAAATAACCTTGCGGTTCCTTCGATGCCTTGCGTCCTTGCATTACTTTGTTGTTTCTTGTTGCAATGTCAATTATCGCAAAATAAAATCAGCTCAACTCAACACTTAGTATTGCTTGACATTTGCACGCAAAACACTTTTTTAAAGTAATCACTATCCTGTTCAACATTACACACAGATAACAATGAGCAAATAGTAAATGCTTTTGATAAGTTCTGTTTTATGTCGTTGGTAAAGCAACTGAGGAAATAATTCTACTGGCAATGTTCCCGAAATTAATCAAGATCAGTTTTCATGTCTGTTTGAAGCGAGAGAGATTTTTGGCTAGTTCAAGGTGGAAATGTAATTTTTAGAAGTTTTAAATTTTTATCTAAAACTATGTTTGTGTGTACACTGTCGTGTGGAAAACTTGTGGAGAAGATTGATGGCTCTATCCTCCTACTTTTGTGAGATTCACCAAAAAATGTATCCCATCTTTGCGCTCTCTAGTTAAATTTTGAAGTTATTGGCAAGTCTTGTGAAAAATCCAAAAGCTTCATTGACTTTAACAAATTATTTAAGGGACGGTTTTCACATATCCAGTTGCTTCCGCATTGGTCGACTGGGATTCGGTGTTGTAACGTTATTCCGTTACAGGGACGACGGAACGTGGGTGCATTACGGGGGCACTGCCCTCCTGCCCTTTTGAAAGGGGGGAAACGGGGGCACAGTTGCCCTTACATACCAGTATCATAAGTAATTTCATGATTTATCAAGATCAATTTGAAGCAAATTTATTGCAGCTATTCGCGCACACCAAAATTCAGAATGGTTTTCTATAATTTCTCTTATTAGTTTTGAGGTCAGCATTGTTGTTAAATATGTAAATGCGAAAAGAATGACTATTATGGCCATGTGTGCTTTTGCACTGAACTCAAGCAAACAGTTTTGAACTCGCGGTACATCCAAGCCATGGGCGTCGGCAAGGGCGTCAAAACAGGGGTGAATCCAGAAGGGGCGATTGAGGCGATCGCTCCCCTAAAACCTACCAAGTAACCTTATTTACCATGATTGTGTACAATTCAGAAAACAGCATTCGCAATACAAGGCTATTTTGTCATCCACTGTTTTGTCACAGAAGTGTTGTGAAGTATACTTCATCTCTCCTAAAGTAGTGAATCCGTAATGAGGCTTGACTAACAAATATTGCTGAAATCGCCCCCTTAACCTTATTGGCAGGATCTGCCCCGGGGCCAAAACGGGCATTTGCCCCTCTCTGGAAATGGGACTAAAAACTAAAACTTTCTAGAAAATTTGACCGTCAGCAGCTCAATTCCGATTAAGTGATTTAATTCTTGCAATGGCAGTTTATTTGCCGGTACGACACCCACACTGCACAAGAGCCAGGTTCACGATTCTGGTGTCATGCAGCGATGAGCTTGCAGTTCACTCATGTCCGCTCCTTTCCCTACAGGCATAGGCGTAGCCAGGGGGCCTAGGGGACCAGGTCCCCCCCAAATTTTTAGAACATATAGTCATTTGTGGTTTGATGGGCGGTATCACAAACAAAATAGTGTTATTCACCTCAAATCAAACATTTTGTTCCCCACCAAAGTTTTGGACCCCCAAACGTTTGGGCTGGCTACGCTTCTGCCTGCAGGGGCAAGTTGCCAAAGTTGCGAGCGGATTGTTTAACTGTTGATCTTCATCGTGTATCGTGTAATAATAGCTTGGTAACAAATCTTCAAATGTTCACTTCAAGTTACGATATTAGGTGTTTTGTCGCATGTGACTGTTGAACGCAGACATCTTGCCAGGTAATGTAGCGAGACAGTGACTGCTGATAGCGGCAAGCAGAGACGCCGGAGAGCGGTGGCATCGAATCCCTGATCTTTCAAACGAGGGACAACGGAGGCAAAGATGTCTTTTTTATAAGTAATTTTATGATTTATCAAGGTCGAATTGAAACAAGTTGATTTTAGTTTGTTTTATTATTTTTGAAGTCACCATTATTGTTGAACTGTAGCAAGCATAATTGGCAGGCCCTAACCAGATTGGGACACTAAGGGAAGCGAAGAGTTTACTGAGAGGGGCCCAAATTTTTTAAACTACGTCCAACACATTTTTCCAGAGAGGGGCAAAATTTTTTTTAGGGGAGAATAAGCCCCCGGTGCCCCTCTAGTTACGGGACTGATAATTGGTAACGATTTTTTGTTTTTCATGAGTTTGTATTGCCTTCAACGTTTTTCTGCCCCCCTGCCCTACCGACGTTCCGGCGTTCCTGTTCCGTTACGCCTGACTGAGTCCTTTGACGCACTCTCGCTTCGTAGGATGTGATGTAAGCGTCCAGAACTAGAGTGCTTAAGTATATTTTTTCATGAATAGTTATGTATTTATATCCATCAGTTGACATCATGCAGTGGCTAATGTGCTAGAGCTCGCTTTATAAGTTAAAGCTTCAACTGCTCAAAATAAGATAATGGAAAGCGTGTGAAAAAACAGCACTTGTGTGATGCAACAATCGACACCAGCGAAAATATGGAATCACGGCACGACAGTTTGTTAGCATCGTAAGCTAACAATTTTGTTAAGTTTCCGTGGCAAAATTGCTGATCGCCACATGAGAAACTGAACTAAAACTCTAAAATAAATTGACTCAATTAATTTTCCAACAAAAACGGAATTCAGAAATGGTATTTTTTTGCTCATAATCGTAGGAAGCTGGAAGAGGCAAGAAAAGCAATTACCCTCCGGTAGGCTGAAAAAACTCAAAAATAGAGAAAAATTGGGCTAAAAATTGGGAAAATTTTTTGAAGGTTCACAAAGTGGAAACAAATTCCACAAAATTTGAAATCAGAAATAAATTGCTCAAAAGATGGTCAAAAATGTGCAGATGACCTTTCTTTGTTGTTTCGAAATTTTCCAAGCAAAATTTTTAAGATAACTGAGAAAAGATAAATCAGCAACAGAGAGTAAACAAAGGTGAAATCACCGAGAAACAAGAGGTAAGATATCTGAAAAGGATATCATAGCCACAAAAACTAAAGTTTAAGGTAACTGAGCCACAAAAAATTGTATTTTAATGAACTAAGAACCAAAAAGTAGAGAAAAGTTACAAAAAGTTCGGCAAAATCTCAGCTCTCAGAAGTAATTGTACTCCAGAACCGTCATTTTTTCGATATGCTAAGTATCGAAACAGTAAAGTTTTTCACAATTTTTGCTTTAGAAAGAAAGTTGTAATGAAATAATGCATTTATGAAAACAATCTAGACAGGCACCGAGCTGTTCAGACTACAGAGATTCACTCTTGCATAACTAATATTAATTTCCACTTAATTCAATTTTGCGATACGTGCGCCAGTGGTCAGAAGTTTATCAGAAGTGACCTGAGATCAAAGCTCGGTTGAACGCCCCCCGAAGCCAACAACAAGGCAATCACGAGGCTCCAGCACTCCACAAATCGAACGGTCTCACACATGTACACATAGACGTAGCCAGTGGGGCCAAAGGGCCATGCCCCTCCCCAAAATTTCTTGCATTACTTGTCGTTTTGTGCTTCGAGAGGTGGTGTCCCAAAGCAAATGCTGTTTCTTGCTTAAAGATAAAATATTTGGCCCCTCCCAATATTTTCGGCTGGCTACGCTACTGCATGCACATAAAGCATTAGCGATTCAGCCGCTTCTTTGGTGAGGTTCTCTGCTGCGTAACATGCTTATCTTACTTACAAACTTTAGTTTATTCCACAGTCGTTATCAGTTGATATAATAAAGTGTAGACGCAATCATTATACTGGGAGAACAAAAACTTCCTTTTTTATAGTAAGTTGCAGGAGAATAATCATACATAGACGAATGCGAAAATCGATTTCCCTGAGTTAAGGCATCTTCTGCCCCCACCGAATATAAGAATCTTCACGCATTATTCAAACTGTATTAGCAGAACAGTTAAATGTAACAGACAAATACCGATGATCCGCAGTCTAAAAAACAACTAAGAAGGCTAAGTTTTCTATCGTACAGTATCTTTTAATTCATTATGGTGATTGGTGATATATTTACGCTTCTTTGTGATAGATAAAGAGATGATGCTTCAGAAATGTGCTTTCACGATTAGAATGTCCATGCTTTTTATGTTATTTACATTTTCGCATTTTATCGCCCCAACTTTACAAGTTACGAAATGCTCACCAGTTCGTTGATAATTTTGCTGCTCTAACCGCTGATGAACATGGCCGCAGAATGATCAAGGTTAAGCCTAAGCGTCTCCAGATCAAAAACCCTCAACTACCGCGCAGAAGTAGCTTCAGGTGCATTCTCCTCTGAACTGTTTTTGTGTAAATGTTTTTCTTGTTATTTTTTTTGTGCCAGCTCATGTAATATAGAAAAACAAAATGTTTAAAATAAATAATCAAAATAGATTGTCAGTCCGTCTGGCTTGCTGAGGATAAACACTCTAGTTTCAATTTCAACTACTGATAGCCCAGCAGTTGTCGATTATATCTGCCTTCTGCACTACCTAAAAGCTTATACTCATGTGTCGAGTGTTCAAAAATGTTAATTTTTACAGGAAAATTTTAATGCTAGCCTACTGCGTTTCAAGAAAAAGTGCAACTGGAGTCTGCAGACAAATTTTGACCTATATAGTTTTGCACTTCTTGGCTGAATGAGGCTTCTTCGCCCGAAAATGCTGAGTGAAGGCTAAGTTCTGGAATTGCTTTAGGGCTTATAGCTACAAATTGTGTTTTGCGTGGACGAAAAGTGCAAAATATATCTCGCTTACTATTGAAAATTTGATTAATCGCACTCCCTGAAACTTTTTTTTGTCTCCGGCAGCGCATGTTTAAAACAATGTTGATATTCCTTACTCATCCTTGCAAGTATGCACAAATATGACGATAAATCTGCTCATGTTGTGACCAGCATGAGCCATGTCATGCTTCCCAAGCTATTTCGGTGCATAAATGTTCTCGTGTCCTCAGTCTTTGTTACAAAATTTTCCAAATGCGCAAAACCATGCCTTGGGGCTTCAACCAGTTGTATGAGCATTGCAATCAAACCAGCTACTTCACTAAGTATTTGGTCCCAAACAATAAAAGTTGTCGCTTGATCAGCACCTCCAGTGCACCTCCAAAATGGCCTCCAGTCATTTTGTGGATTAGCGAACCAAATTGCGGTTTGTTCAGCTGCATACTGCCTCAATGCAAGCTTAAACAAGAAAAACAGTCTATCATTTCAATTAAACTATCCTTGTAAACTAGAACGAGCCCACGTTTACAAACGTACTCTGACTTGGTAGATGCCTTCTAAGCTCAATCAAGAGTTATCGTGGTTTCATTTTTTCAAAAAAAGTAATAAATTGTGGTGTTAATTACTGCGTATTTGACTGCCAATGGTCTACTACCGTAACCCTGAAAATCCTGCACATATATTTCTATTTGAATAAGAGCTGATGATGCCTACTTTGTAGGCGAAATATATACTCTGTAAGATCTTAGTGTCTGATTCTGTGCTGAGAAAGGATTTCTTTCAATAGACAGTGTCCTGCACATATACCAAGAAATACCGCAACTGTGACGTAAGAAACAACCACAAGCAATCTCTGCTTTCCGTCAATTACTGCATCGATTATATGCTAATTTCGCATGTTCCCCTTCCGCATTCAAAAGAGTTTGCTTGTTTATAAAGATTAACAGGAAGATATACAGCCAGGATAATCTGTAATGACACTTTTAACACAGCGAAAATAAGTTTGATTCAAATTTGGCACTTCACTATACAGTCATTTTGAAAGTTAAAACCAATCCGACAGCTATGCGTTTCAGCATTGTTAATAGTTCTTCAGCCAGTGATTGCAACTTTATAAAAACATTATGGACTTTTCGACCCTTTGACTAAAATCTAAACAATGATTTTCCACAACATAAAAATTACCTAGTTTCACAAAGTAAGTCAAATTCGTCTAGTTAGAAACAAGAAAATAAAAGCGAAATATTTTATTTAAATGCAAGCATGTAAGTTCAGGTAATTGGTAAATAATATATTTCCTGGTCCCGTTTTGTCAGTAAGCTGTACCATTCCACTTCAAAAGTCTGTGTGAGAAGTGTGCACTCTGCAGAACCTAAACGAGTTTGCGAACATTCGCATTAGCCTGTCAACAAACATGACATGTTTTAGTCCACTATGCTTCACTCATTTTGCTTCTTGGATTCAGCACATTTATTTTACTAAACTGGAAGCAACACCAGAAACAATAAAAATGGTGCGTACTTGCATTTTTTCACTAATCAGAAAGATTTTAAGCACTGACAGCCACAATGTCAAAATCGCAGTCATCCACACCCTGTCAGTGATTTATTTATACGCCAATCAATTTTTGCGCACACGTCACCAATGTTTGAGATGAAAATCCAGAGCAACTGCGTGTTTAAAATTTGCAACGACAAGGCGATGTTTCAGCGAGGGTTGTGGCGCATAGATTTCATAGAAACAGGGCGCTGGTGCTTGGTAGAACTAGAAATAGCTGCGAAGTTACTCGAGAAAATTTGCAAGGCGCAACTCTGAACTTTATCAAGCCGTTTGCATGAGTTGTTTTTCGAGTTAAGAGCTGCCAAATAAAGGCTTTCTTTTTTTCACGTGGAATTCTTGCCCTCTTCTTATATGAGACATTCATATACACAACAACGTACATGAAAAGTGTGAAAAAGTGTAAGCCTAAACAGTGGGTCATTTATTTTACTTGGAAAAATTGAGACTACGACTTTTCTACCAAGAAAGAGGCTGGGCTGGTGGGTTAGGCACTTTATCTCGGCAAGATCGTTTGTACACCCGTTTCAATTTGGCTTAATGGCAAGGCATGCACAAATTTTCTAAAAAGGGAACAGCCAATTCGTTTAGCCGCTCACCAAATCGGTTTTTGCGAGAGACAGACTTTTTACAAATTTTCGATGCACATCACGAACACTTTCCAAAAATACCAAATAGTTAACGAAATAACAAGTTTTTCACCGCACCAAGAAAATTTGCATATTTGTTCTCCACCTCAACCACGTTAGGTCAAAAGCCGATGAATTGAAAAGCCTGTGGAATATGTAGCTGGATCTGGATGTTCATTGTTTTAGCGTTTTTCATTTTCAGAAACGACCCGGTTTTGGCTTCCCTACAGTTATGTCTAAAGACAAATCTGCAAGCTTTTAAGCTGAGCGATATGATCACCAAGCATATATGTGTTGTCGATAATGCTGGTAGTTGCAGTATAAAACGAAACCATTAAAATATTAACCGCGCTTCTGACTTCTAACAGCTTATATCAGCAGTTTCATACTAAAGCACATCAGTTTTTCCACGCAAGGCTTTATAACCCGGTGGTAATCTTCATTCATTTAAGACTAAGCTCTATATATTCAACGCGACTCATCGACTTAGGCTAAAGAAAATTTAGTGACAATTAGTGGACGAAGCTACAACTGACTAATGAAATTAACTTGGTTTGATTAACTTTGCTCACCCAAATATGTTTTTAAAAAAGTCAAGCACATCATATTCCTGCAAAGTATACTTACCTACTGACAAAGATTTTGCAATTATTTTCTTGTTTCAAAATCAGAGCGCATTTGGTTCTTTCTGATGAGGACCCCTTGTCATTGCACCAGGATGGAGTTTTGGTATCTAAAACTAATTTTTATAAACAATTACAATTAATAGGTTTCATAGAAAAACAACTTCAATCTTTATTAACTTTATTTTGAGAAAAAGTCTAAACAACAGCTGCTCCGATGTAGCGATAACGACCAGGGCTTTGGAATTACAAGTTTTATTGAAGATACGTGCACGGTGTCAATACTACATACTCTGAAGGCTGCTGAATTACTGTGATGTATACACAGAAAATATTCGCTAAGCATGATTAACAATACTTTTAAGTAATTGTACAAAGTACAGAAGTTGCACGTAACTAATGGCTGTTTCGTGAATTCAGAATTTTACGCAAGAGAATTGGAAACAACATTGCCATCACATTTATACTAAAACAATGCGATCAAAGCGTACCCTAAGACTCGTTACAGAAGCGTCATGAAAACTTAATTTTGGCAGTAGTGAAATTAAAAGCAAGACGACGTTTTCTGCATCTGTTGCCAGTCGAACGCACCAGTTGGCCGTGAGCGTTCTAGCCAGTCGTATTGTTTTCAAGTTACAGCACTCTTGCAACACCAAGTGTCAGTCCTAGAAGTTCAAAAGAATGAAAACACTGGGCAATGGACATTATCGAATGCTGATATCTTATTTCTGCTCTTTGAAAACCTTTTCCTCTTTTCTGGGAACTTCAAGGTGGCCGACCATTACGCATAGGTGATTCTTTGAGTTTATAGGAATTAAAAATCAATGACTTTTACTTCAGGCCCTTCCTTTGATCAATATTTAAAACTTATCAAAAATGACAACTTTATTATTTTTCCAGCGTTTCGTTTCGTATGACTTAATGTGTTTCTTTTACCTAAGATAATTGTTACCAAGCAGCAAGCGATCAGTGAAAATCTATCGATGCTTCTTTTTTAACTGAAACATGGTAGTCGATCATGGTAATTATATTACAATCCTCCTGGAACAACCTTCAGTATGCAAAATGGTTTGGGCAAGACTTGGTGTCTTAACAACGAAAGTGTTTTTTTTCAAACTATGCGGCATGCTCTGCCAAGCTTGCTCTGCCGAAACCTTGTCTCGTTTCGACTTCGTGAGTCAGGACAGCAAATTATTTTGAAGTCTGTTGCCGAATATTAACCCATTATTGCGGTTCCTTTCAGCGGTAATGTATTGGCCAACTGGTTGGTTGCTACACTTTGCCGAATATCTTGGAAGAAGCAAAAATAAGAGCACCTCATTTCAATAAGTGCTTTAAATATTTCTATGTATACCCAAAATAACGAATAAAGATATTTTTTCCGCTACAAAATTTCCTCAACAGACAGTCAAAATTTTGCTAGCAAAGAGAAGACACATGTTGGCCAACAAAGTAATAAACAACTCGATTCGCTCATTTGATTTGATAGGACTTCTTGACTTTGCCTAAAAATTTCATTTTTCCCAACAGAGGGCAATTTTGATCTGCTCTGAGAGGAACCTCGATCCCCTTTTCTTCCCTTCTGTTCTGAGTCGAAGACAAAATCAAGAAGCCCCGAAATCCCGCACTGGAACATGAAATACTTGTCTTGCTTGGGTTGCATCTTTACAGTTTCGCTATTCTCGCTTTTGTGCTTCCTTCGGAGTGTCACGAGTGGTCTGCGACCAAAGCCTCCTAGAAAATATCTATTTAGGAGGCCTTGCTGCGACGCCCATCTCCGCTTGCTTATGTCGTGGGTCACGCGACTGCTTTCGCGGTGAATGCTGCACTGGTGGCGAGTCAATGGCATGCAGCACCACTCTACAGTATCCAGAGGCTTTTCAGGCAATCTGACGAGACTGCAAGCAGCATGTATGTGTGGAGCGTTTGAATGGATCCAAATTTTTCCACGTGAAGGTGTTTGCTGTTGCCGAATTCGGTACTATTCCTTTGCGATTGCAGCAAAATGTTTTTATTTTTAACTGGAGTAATACTGCTTGGATGGATACTGTGTAGTGCTATATTGCAGAGCTTTCATTTGAACTTTTTGTAAAAAACTACTTGGCGAAACATTTTCCTTTCATTTACAGTGATGAACCTTGCCAACTCTTGGCTATGACAAAGCCTAATTGTTAACCTCAGCACGAAGATCAAATTATGTTGGGCTTGTGCATAATAAAACCTAAATTGTGCTAAGCGTGGCTTCATATTTCTATAAAAAATGCCTCATTAAGTCATAAAGTGCCCTACTGCAACAAGGTGAATATTGTTGGTCAACCAATGAAACAACCAAAAGCCAAACACAATAAAGTGCAGTCACACACACAATAGCACCAATGTGATAACTGCATGGATGTGTTATAAATCACGACTTTGGCGTCATGTGTAGAATATTTACGAGTTACTTTGACAGCCATGATTCAATCAAGGCCATACGCCGTTTCTTCGCATCATAAAACTAATGTAAAAGAACAATTTGCTGCAAACTATGTGTTCGTCACTTCTCTCCGGACGTAAGTGTGACAAATCATGTTCAGACATAACACGGATTTTTAAAAAATTAGTATAATGCATTTTTGCAAGGACTGCATATTGCGCCTACAACAAAGGAACATTTGTGAGTTTTGACGGTGCGTGTCATCAGTTACTTGTTTACCCTTGAGAAACCAGAACACCTTTTCTTGAAGATACTGATTTTGTGTCAACTGCAGTAAACTGGCCACGTGTGTCAGAAAGTGCAGTAGTCCAAAACAAACAAGAACTTGCGCTGGTTCTTGGATTGGTTAGGCTAATCACCTCAGAATGTTATCCAAGTTCATCAGTTTTACCACTTGCTTACCGCAAGATTGCATTACCTATCTTCGATGGTGGTTTTCAGCTACAATACAGTAGAACAGTGGTTCTCAACCTTTTTTGGCCCACAGACGATCTTTTAAAAAAATATCCGATGGACCACTTTGATATGATGACAAATCATGAACAACAAATTGAAAACATTGCACATAGGTCAGAGAACTCAAGGGCATGTTCAATCTTAGTTCGTAATGAAGGTCCTGTGGACCACTAGAAATTCCGCAGGCGGACCACCGGTGGTCTACTTGAACCACGTTGAGGATCACTGCTGTAGAACGAAGTTCCCATCTTTGTGGTAAGCTTACCCTCCTGGTGCAGGAACGTCTTTTATTAGAGCAAAAAATACAATAAAACTTCTACCTTTTAGACATTAAAACTAAACCAACAACTAAGTTTCCTGTGAAAAGTTAAAAGCAGGGATCATTGTATGCGTTGTTTACGACCCCTCAAAATCTCCAGCGACACCACGTGGAAATCAACCTGCAAAACATTAACTTTTCCATAAGCTTGCGTCCATCTGCAAGGTTGCTTCGAAGGTAAAAGCTTATTTAGATATTACATCAAATTTTCTTAATTCTTACGCCTGAAAATTGCTGAATTGAAGTTTGAAAGTGGAGAGAAGTCCACAGAGAATTGGTTAAGACTGCTAAAAGCGAATGCCAACACGCTGTAACTTTTCCTTGCATACGGAAATTCTTTGATTTTGTTTGTCAATCCGTGTCTGCCATGTACAGTGATATAATTTTCATTCAGTGCTCTGGTAAGAACTCGTTTTAACTGTTTCATTACGGCGAAAATTCGATTCCGAAATAATTCAACTTTGCATTAACAAAATGTTCGTGAAACTTGTGCTAGGTTCTTTGTCATCTGGGCGAAATTTTGACATTTTTGCAAAAAAACTGAGATTGAACTCGTTTTTCAGTAGATCTGTGTAAAGCTTTTATCAAGTTGTATAAGTTATTCAACTCATTTCATGTAGACACAATTTTTTTGTTAATTTGACATAGAACATTTTTTTTCATTCTCCAAGCTTCGAATGAAATCAAGCCATGAAAAACAAGCCAAGAAAATTTAAATAAGCTCTTTAAAGAAATTGCTTTGGGTCAAAATTTTGTAGACAATGCTGAGTATAGCGAGGTACGTTCACTGTACAATTTAGAATATCTTCATCCATAGTTCGTATAACGTATATTGCAAACCTTTCCAAAAAGAACACCTTAGTCCGCGTAAATCGAAGGATTTTAAAATGAAATCTGACTAAAAACAATAGTCAAAATTTGTATTCCGTTACAATCGAATCGATCAAAATGCGGTCAAAATTTTTAGAGAGCAATTCACATTAGAAATCTGAAGAAAAATACTTTTCTCCTTGTTCCATCTGATTTTTCTCTGGGTAATTTATGTTCAACCATATTTGCCTCAGCCACTATCTGCCTGTGAAAGTTTTATCTGTAAAGGCGCTAATGATGTGAAAGACGTTGTCGTTTTCTAAATAACCTACGAGGTGGAACATTCGAAAGATTTTAATACATGCTAGATAGGTAACGATCGTAATACTAGGGCTACTGGCTCGCAAATCTGCAATTCTACATCACTTCTTGATATTATCGGCTACTTATATTGATTGCTAAATGCAAACCCGATTGTAATCACCTTGCTGGATTATTTCGGATACAGCGCATTGGCAAACTTATAACAAGCGGAGCTTCAAACTCTACATATAAAATACTGGTACGAAACGTTCAAACATAATGTGGTAAAAATAGCAAGCGTAACGCGTCTTCCTAAACAGCACATAATTTTGTTTTCTCAAAGTTCTTTTTTAAAGCAAACCAGTGGGATATAACTGAAGTCTCATTATGGTCAAGCGCGACCTCTATTTTGACTTTGACGCTTTGGCCACCTCATGAATTGCCCGTGCTATTCCCTCGAACAGCGTCGAACCACGCAGTTTGTTGATCTTACCTGAAGATGGCATCATCTTCAACGAGTGCGAAAAGTATGGCCTTGCTTGTTGATGTATAGCATATAGAAAATCACGCGATTGCGAAGGCCAATATCAAACAGAGAAACTCTCGGAGATGATACACTGTACGAAAGTGCACTCGATAAAAAGCGTTGTTTGTGAAGCGATCTTTATCCGCGCTTGCGTCTTTGTCACTAATGTTGACGAAAGCAAGTTCCCGGTAGGTAAATTCTCTTTCGATAAATCTATCGCTGCAGTTAGCACGTGTTGCATTTCGTACCCTTTGTTGTTTGAGGCTACAGTTTTGGCTGAATCCAGTCTGTTCTAAATGTCACCAGCAATGAGCTGATCGTCAAAGAGATGCAAATGGGAGTTTGGTCATTAACTCTTCCTAAAATAAATTTCATATGCACAGTAATATGTTGTTATTGTCACAAAAGTATATTTTTGCTTCTTGACACACTTTGACATGAACGGTTCCATCTTTTTTCTAAAAATTATCACTTGATTTACTGTTTTTTGGACGTCGTTACTTATAAATATCGTTTGGTGTTTTCCTGGAGTTAAGTTTCAGTTATGCAACGTTAACTTTTTTTAAACACTTAAACGAAGTGAACAAACAAATCTTCATATATAAATCATTTTTTTGAGATTGCCGTTGATGGTTGAAGATAGTGTAAATTATTGTTGATTATTTGGTGGGTAAAATCGTGTTGCAGCAATGTCGGAATGGTAATGCCATAGAAGGATTGTTTGAAATTTTATGTTTTCCACTCACGACTAGTTCATGAACGCAGACGTTAATGCGAGGAAATTTTGAAACTGTGAAACGCTTTGGCGATTGTGCATATGATGAGTTTTCCAATGCAAGTTCGATAAGGTGTGAAATAAAAAATGAAAATAGTTTTTTATTCTGTTCCACAGATGTAAATATTGAAATCATAAGAAAATAACATCCACAGTACGTTATCTTTTCTTGGATATAACTGATCCACAAAGCTCCTAAAATAAATTTAGAGAGCAAATCCTGTGAAATTCAAGTAAAAGCGAAGAACTAAAAATCCCTATAAAAATTTATTGCGAAAATCTTACTTTTGGTATTTAGACTGCACTTCACTTAACGTGCTTTGCTGCGTGTTTTACCTGAACACTGACATCTGACATGTATGGAAATATCTTAAATGGGGAAAACAAAGCAGATCTGCTCACCATCATTATGAGACCTATTCAAAAAATTGTTTCGTTCCGTCTGCTGACGAATGCATCCGGAAGAAAATTACCACATCTGTTTGAAAAAGATGTTGGGTTTCTTATGGCATAAGATACCGGCTTAAAAAAATATACAATGTACCATTCTTCAAACTAGCCGCATTTAGGCTTGCGTAAGTTTATCAGTGCAGAACAGGTTGCATTCTGTGTGTTGCGTTCTCTCCAGTAAAGCAGTGTTTGAAAAACCTGCGGCTTGTGATGGTTTGACCGTTCAACATCACACTTCACAGCGTAGGCGAACGGGAAGGATTTTTTCGGAGTGATAGGCGGAAGCCGTTTACCCTGATAAATTATTCGCGGCCACGATTGTTGATGCCATCAGGCCCGTCGCCAGGATTTAGAAGTAGGGGGACCAAAAACCAGAAGGAGGGGCCGAAAACCAGAATGGGGGGCACATTTTTAAAATACAGTATTGGAAGTATACAGCAACCGGGGGGACAAACGTTAAATAAGGGGGCGACGATTTCAAATGGGGGGGCAGGGCACCACCGGCCCCCCCGCTGGCGACGACCCTGGATGCCATGCAGCTTTCTTTAGACCAAAACGCAATTTTATGATCTGAAATTTACCGGAATTTGAAAGTGAACTTAAAGAAAGGTCATCTTTTTTCTGAACGGCCTAACAATGCCTCATCGTGTTCGAAAGTACCACAGCTTTTTTCCTTTGCCATGAAAACCTGTTTTTATTATTTTCTTTCATCCTGAAAACCACATTTCCGTGGCCTGGAAATTCGCAGGCACTGTCCTGATTCGCCTGGTTTTCGCAAAATTTGCAACGCTAAGGGGGATTTCCCTCTCAAATCTGTCTCGGACGTAAGCCCATGCAGCATAGTATTTTTACCGCTAATGCAGTGAATATACTCAGGAGCTACAAATAGCTTCAGGCAAGCGTATCTCACTCACCGATACAGGTAAAAGTACTGTAGAAATACAAAAACAAGAAACCAAATTTCGCAACTAATGTACATGATATGATGAGCATCCGGGCAATTCATGACGTTTTTCTGACAAAGATTTTTCTTCAATAAAAACTTTTCACCTTCCCGTGCTGTTCCAACCGATCTCAATAATGTGCGTTGTTTCATTTTATACAATTAATAACCTGATGCTAATAGCCTAAAACCAAGATTTGATGATCATTCTGTTCTTCTAGAGTTTCTTAATAGGAATGCAACCTGGAGTGTGCTATGGCATAATGTTTTCTTTACGTCCTGTTGAAATATGTATCAAAGGCGCAGCCAGGGGGGGCTGAAGGGGCTCAAGCCCCCCCCCTTAGCAATCAGAATATTGATGTTTATTTCTTAGTTTTTCACCAACATTGTACTGTAAGTCGAGATCAGGTGCATTGCAAAATGTTCTTT
>Ga0210059_1005180_pt1 | contig 20960 bp, 14 predicted proteins | sample Ectturendosymbi2_FD_188042 | JGI IMG/M metagenome (GOLD analysis project Ga0210059, IMG submission 188042) | Ecteinascidia turbinata endosymbiont from Florida, USA - Sample 2 (SPAdes) (version 2) | ecosystem: Host-associated > Tunicates > Ascidians > Unclassified | place: Key West, Florida...
AGCTGGCTAAAGTAATAGTTTTTATGGCTTGCGGCTCTTGCAATGAACGGCCAGCCCCAGCTGCCCTATTGCATAAACCGTCAGACCGGCTCAATATGCAGCCCGCCGGCCAGCCGCAACATAATGTTTTTCAATTGGGGACACGGCCCTCCAGCCCGCCCTGTCCTCCGTTTTGTGTTATCCCAGTTTGCAGCTTTTGCTTCGATGGTAGTGGTTATACGTTTGATGGGACCGTATACTTTTGTTTAAGTTTCCAATTCTTCCGTGTTTCTGTTTGCGCTTTAGGGTTTCGTTAGGTTTAGGGTAATTCAAACTGAAGTGAATATTTTTTATGTATCAGTAGGAACAACTGAAAATTACGAATTTCAATTTGTTTATTGTTAAGATACTACTAACCTACTACAAGTACTAGTACTACTATACTACTACTAGCCTAATACGACTGCTGGAGTGGCTAGAAACGCCACTAATGATTAAAAACAGCCAGAGCAACAATCCTAGATGTTCAACTAGAGATGAAAATTCACAGCCCTCCCAGCCATTTTCACCACGAGCTGCCACTGCATTTCAATACCAACGTAACCAAACAGGCAGTGTGTTACATCACGTTGCAATCAATGTAAGAAATTTGGTTTATATCATAATTTTAAAGAGCTTGCTTGTAAAACAAAAAATGAAGTTTTTAATACAATTTTTTTTTAATTTGGGTTATTATTGCATGGCAAGCGATCCAGAGCTACTGTAATGCTATTCCATTTCCAGAATCAGAATGATGTAATGCCAATCCAGAATCAGAATGGCGTCGTGTTTCAAATGTTGATTGTTGCGGCCAGTTTTGATGGTGCCGAAATCAGTTTTTAACCCATCCGACCTGTACTAGAACGATATTCAGACGGTGCTAAAAGTTTGAGCGTTTTATGCATGCATTTTTTAGGCACAAGTGCGCAGTTACCGGAGTGAGCTATTCAGTGGACTCTGGTTTGGGCATAAGTTGAACATTTTTGAATGACGCTCTACATTCCAGAATGGCATTCGGAATGCAATGCCATTTCCATTGGTAACCTAGTAGTAAGGCAACCACTAACCAAAGCAGGTGTATAGTCAAGTATTATCAATCTGAATGTATTCAAAAGCTTCCCGCGAATCCTAGCGCCACCGTCCACACTGTTATCTATCTAACGCATGAAGTTTGCTTGCATCAACGCACATAGTTTTAAGGACGTGTTGGCCTCAATGTTCTCTGACTACATGTGTCATTATAGCAGCAATATTAAAACGAACAGCTTTCTGCTGCCATTACGAGTTTACGACATCGGACATGCGACCAGGTTCACCAAAAAAGGCAGACCTTGTCTCAGAAAATGCCAAAATAAACCATATAGCCATCCCTAAGACATACAGGCTACACATGCAGTAAGACATGCATAATTAAACAAATATATCCTAGATATTAAAACTCGTCAGAAACATCTGTAAAGTGCAATTCAGATTTTTATAAGCAGTTTGTTTTCTCGTAAATACATTGTCGTACATTTGTTTCTTATTAAATGCATTGCAAATTTTTAGTACATCAATAAAATCTTTGCAATGTTCTTTGCACCTTGCATGGTCATAGACTTTCGTCAGAAGAGATTTGCAATGAAGATGTAGCTCAGACAATCAATGTTTTGCCAGAGCCAAGTCTTTCAGACCGAAAAAATTAAAAAAGAAAAAGTCAGATTTTGACAAGTATTTTTGATTTTGAAAAAAAGCCAGGTGTGTCAAAAAAGCCTGAATTTCAAAATTTGGTTTCAGAAATGCCAAATTGGCAACCCTGCACGCGACCAGCAACTGCATGAGGCCACTATTGCTAGGTAAGGGTAACTGTTGCGTCACAAGGCCAAGTATCAGACCACCGTGGCTGAGCGAGAAAATTTGTGTAGTCCGTTTTGTGGTTTTCATGCAATTTTTGGCGTATTATTTGATTTTGCTTGACTTGCAGCTGATTGATTTCCCGTGAGCATGTACGATTTCCCAGGAAGTTCCTTCCCGATTTCCACGCTTTCTGCAGCCATGGTTGTGGCTTAGCTTATACTTTACACAGCATAGACAAAAAGCTACTAAAAGTTGCTCACACTTAAATTAGATGTTAACAGTTATGGTTAGCTATGTAGGTTGTGCATTCTAAACTTGCTATATGTTTTGAACTTGTCATGTGATCACTTCAAACAATTGTGTGTAATTGCTGATTAAAGAAATTAGGGACACTTTGCCTCAAGAGGCAAATTAGACACTGCTTATCAAATATACATCTATGAAACTGTAGGTTCTACTATAATTTAAGTTATAAAGTTTTAATCGTTTAGAATCACTAGTTAAGTAATTCAAACTTCAGAATAATTAACTAGATATCTCACAATTATTTTAATTGAGCATTAACTTTCTATTTTTATGAAAGGCTCATTTTAAATCTTCATGGTCAGGAGCTGATCACCTGTTTACAAATATTGAATTGTACGTTAACCATGTGCTCATACAAAACTGTGAACTATGACTGTGCCAAACTAAGTCATTAACCTGAACGTGCCAGCAAAGCCTCCAAAAAAATTGACAAGATGAACATTATGCATAACTTTCAATGAATTTCAAATTTAACATAGACAATAGAGCTGCAAAACAATATAGCATATATTTAAAAGTTGCAACTATCAGGGCAAACATCTAACTTTTTTCAGGACATCTCCAAAATATGAGCAGGGGTTGGCCTATGCAAGTGATGCCTAGACTAGAAATCTGTATAATCATCAATGCAAATAAATATTCTGCTGTAGTTCACTACTGTACATTACTTCTAACATGTCAAATTCGACCACTATAGGTCATTTTGGCATACTGTTACTTCTTTATAGTCTGTTTAATTGACCATTGTTTTTTGTCATATGTCTTGTGCTTTTGCCCACATCGTTAGCCCAAAATTTGCATGGTTACAGAAATCCATGGAATGGATTTCTAAATTCCTAAACAACTTCTCACTTGCTCACTTTTGCATAGGTAGCCTACTAACTACTGAAACCACCACAAGTGGTGTGAAATGATCGGTACTCCCACCCAGTGTTATACTTTTTGATATATAACGACGCTGGTCAGAAAACATGTCTCAATTAATTTCGTGCAGTTTGATAATAACAAACATCATTCCAGGAATTTTAGTAGATCCCTTAAAAATTGTTTGGCTCTTGCACAGACTTTAATGTTGACTTCAGCTCTTGCTCCAACTCGAACCTAAAATATTGACTCCTGATCTGCCCTAAATTCCAAATTCTGACTGGAGTCTACTCCAGCACCGTGATCATCTCTGATTTGGGCGGATAGGAATCTGGATTCCGGATCATGTACACTACTGACTTAAAACTTTGCCTTGATCTTGCATATTAACATTTGATTGCTAATTTACCATTCACGTGGAATGAATTTTCTTTAATGGATAACTTTAACTGTAACAAGGTTAAGCAAATGAATAAAGCTTAGGATGCTCATGTAGATGCATTGGTATGAAACCAGTTCTCAGTTTCAAAAGAAAATGTTGCAAAGAGTTTATTTTTGATCTTTTACCTTAGTATTGGTCACTGTAGACTGGATGACAATCGTGTGTCAGGGTTTCAAACTCAAATTTTTCCAAGGACCAAATGAGGAATTATAAAGTAACCCAAGGGCCACATTATGACTACAAAGTTCCTGTGTGTGGTGAGTTAACCTGTGCAGGTTGCAAATACCTGCATTTGTGGCGTAGGTGTGGGAACTCACAAAAAGATGCAAGCAGGTCAGGCGTGGATTGAACATCTGGTGCAAGGTGAGTAAAGTGCAGGATGAGGAATTCCTTACGCGGGTAGCTGAAAGTTGACTCAATGCGAAATGACATTTGAAAAATGTTAAAGCTACTGAAAGCTTGTGGCACAATGGTGTATAGAAGCTCTGCCAACTGAAATGCCGTACCGGGAAACTCTTCCTTTGATACATAAACATGATAAAATTTAAGCAACGGCTTGTTCAGATACATTGCTTTCAGGGTGTCATCACTTCGTAGTTTTATGAGTTCGAGTTGGAGCTCAGAGGGTGCAGAAGCAGGTGTAACATTGAAGGCGATAGAAAAGATATCAAGCTCCAGCTGCTTGTTTTTAATATCATGAAATCTAGCATTAAAGCTTTCCAAGAGACCAGAACATTCCAAAGCATATTGAGCACAAGAAGTTGGATTCTGTTTTTCCAACGTGTGAAAATGCCTGCAATCGTTATCTTTCAACTGATTTTCCCAGACGCTCAAGCATTGATGTGAAAGATTTGATCTTGGAAGACACTGACTGCAGTAGTTGCTCTGGTCCTTGAACTTGTTCAAGTCATTTAAATGCTTTATGATAACTACCATAAATCCTAAGTCGCACAACCAGTTTTCATCCTCCAGCTCAGTCAAAGGACATTTCTTCAAATTTCTAAACTCAATAATTTCTGGCAGAAGAGAATGAAAGCGCTCAAGCATACTCCCACAACTCGTCCAACGAACAGCACAGAAATAAAGAAGATCATCATAATCAGCGTCAAAGTCTTTGAGAACTTGATTAAATATGCAGTTGTTTTGGTCACTTTTTTAACACTTTGGCGTTTGGTTGCCTTTGGGGATTTTCGGAAAAAAACTGCCTAAATGCATGTGGCTTTGTGCGGGAATATCTCCGTTCCTGTACGGGTTACGGACCTGGTCGAAGCGTCAAGATACGCGGCAAGTCTTCTAGTCTACACGCGAAAAAATTTTTTGCTTGGGGGGTGTGGGTTTTTTGTGAGTGACATCATAACTGGAGGAACTTTTTGGCCACCTTGGCCCACTTTGCCTGGCCCTGGGTGCCAACCGTTAGGTGGTAGTTTTTCGCTGAGGTTTTTACTGGAAATTAGGCTACAATCCGAGTCTTTTGATACTTTGGATGACCTGCTGGGGTTTCGAGTTCAAAAGATATGATGTAAGTTAGTAAGAATGTTTGACTAATTAGGTAATTAATTAATTTGTTTATTTTAGATCATAACTTTTGAACCAGAAATGTTAGAAAGTCGATCAAAGGCTCAAAAGACTAGGACTTGAGCCAAGTTTCCAATGAAAAGTTCAGTGAAACACTTTGGCCTAGCGGTTGGGCCTTAGGCCAGGCAGCATGAGCCAAAATGACCCTAAAACTACTTCACTTATGACATCACTCACAAAAAGTCTACAACCCCCCAACCAAAAAATTTTTTCGAGTATAATCTACTAGACTGGCCGATCCGTTTGAGCCCTTGAACAGCTCTCTAGCGCAATCGGCGGAGGAGCTATGGCGTTGGTAAGGCAACCGAAAACTGCTGTTTTTTAGGCCGAAATCGAAGTACGAATATATCGTACGCCGGCTGTCAAAAGTGTTAATAAAGTTAATACAGTCTGTAACCACCAATACCACCTGAGTAAACTTCATAGATTTTGCACAAAGGCTTTGTTGGTGAACAATACAATGAAAAAATACCAATGTATCATGTCTAGTTCCTCTTGCATCCATTTCCTTCTTCAACAATGATACCATCCCTTTACGTTTCCCGACCATAGCTGGTACGCCATCAGTAGCAACACCACACAGCTTATCTAACGGCAGATTGAACTTGCCTAGGGCTTGAAGGAGCTTTTAAAGCAGGTCCTCTCCACAAGTAGTTTCGTGCATCGATTCCAGAGACAGCAAGTTTTCATCAATTTGAAAATCTGATGTAACCCCTCGAAAAAATATTGCCAGCTGCACAGTATTCTTGATGTCCGTTGTTTCATCGAGACAGATGGAGAAGTTAACGAATTTCTCAATCTTGACCCATTTCTTTGATGCATTCACAAACAGTGAGCCGGGACAAACTCAGCTTCTGGTACAATGAACTGATTTTGGAGCCAACTTTTTAGCTGCTTTCACTATTAGTTCCTTGGCGGCCCATGCCCCATCGTCATACGGCTTAAGCTTTTTAGCGATCAATTCCGATACTGCATAGCTCATAGTGAGCACATCGTCATTTGTGCTGCAAAAGGAAGTCATGACACTTTGTGGCATGTACACAGTTTTCTTAATTTCTTCTATCTTCCTTTTTTTGAGCTCCCCATCCAAGTTTTTAAACTCAGGATGGTTGGCTTCGTAGTGGCGTTTTAAATTTTCATTTTTCATAGCTGCTAGTGGCCTTTTGCACTTTAAACAAAACAGTTTTCCTCTTTCGTCGATAAAGAAAAACATATCAGTCCATTCTTTGTGCAATACCCTTTCATCTACAATCTTTCTTTTCTTTGCTGAAGACATTGAAATAAAGTGCTAATTTTGGTTAAAAAAAACAGAATAACGAATAATAATTTAGAAAACCTGTAAAATTTCGCATAATATATGCAGTGTTTCCCAACCGGTAGGCCGCAGATATATAGCATCAAGTGCAACGGAGTCTAGGACAACTGACTGTAGTCCAACTGGCTCCATATAACTTTTTATTGTATTTTTTATGTTAAGAATTTATTATTTTCATTAACAAAAATACACAACTTACTCAGCTTATTCAAATGGAAAAACAAAACAACTCACGTTATTATATATTTGTTTTTTGCAAGAAAACAAGTATACGCTGTTATCACTACTCGGTCCGTTCTCGCACTGTGAAAAGCACTGTCTGTTTCTCGTCCTCTCTACACATCTGCTGCACTTTCTCACACTCTCTACACTTCTGTTGCAAACACGCACTCCCTACACTTCTGCTGCACTTTGATATCGCATCACAAAGATTAGAAAGGGGTCAAAGAAAGTTCAAGACTGCTGGCCTCGCCTGAATGCTTCGCGGGTTGCATGTTCGTCACTGATCTAAAGTAAGCAAAATATTTTATTAATCCCATAATTAGATATTTAATTATTTTGTTTATTTTAGATCAGGTGTGGTCAACAGGTCTATCGCAATCTAGTCGATCGCTGAGTCTCAGTTGGTCTATCATGCCTGATTTGGCATTGAATTAAAAACATATCTAAACAAAGAATATTTTTCAATTCGTATATTCAGAAAGTACATAAATTATTTCCATCAATTACTTGGTTGTTCTTTTCATGTACTATTGTGAAGTACTACATTAACTGAAACATGAAAACATGGCTCTCAATGGTAAATGTGTGGTGAATACAAAATTATAAGAAAAACGTTGCAGTTTATGACATTTTATATTTGTGACTTTATTACCGATCGATCGCGAGTTATCAAGAAATTTTCTAGTCGATCCCAGTCGAAGATAAGTTGGCCACCCCTGTTTTAGATCATAACTTTTGTACCAATGACACCAGAAAGTTGATCAAAGGCTCAAAAGACTCGGACTCGAGCCTAGTTTCCAATGAATACTTCAGTGAAATACTTTGGTCTAGCGTTTGGGCCCAAGGTCAGGTAACATGAGCCAAAATGGTCAAAAAACTTTTACTTATGACGTAACTCACAAAAATCTACAACTCCCAACCAAAATTTTTTTTTCATTGCAGACTAGAAGACTTGCTGAATCTTTTGAGGGTTTGAATGGCTCTCTTGTGCAATCGGCAGAGCCGGAGGAGCTATGGTATTGGTAAGGGTATGGAAAACTGCTGGCTTTAGGCTGATTTCCAGGTACGAATGTATCGTACACCGGCTCTCAATTTGTTAATCAGATTAATTATAATAATAGCAAAATACTGAAATTGCTGCAATTTGAGAAATTTTAGCTTTTAAATCCTGCTTTTTAAAGTTTTTGAATAAAGTAAGGCATAGAATGCATTGTATTGTTGATAATGAAGCAGAAAACACGATTAAAAATTTTAGAAATATCTCTTATCGGTCCACCCATATTGGTTGATCTCTAATGGGAACACTAGCCCATACACACGATCAACACTTTGAAAACAGTTTTGAGAGCTTTAAAAACAAGTAGTCCCCAATACTTGTTGCAGAGGTCTAACGATGGGGTGGCAAAGGTGGTGCAATTCCCCAGGTGCTGAATCACTGCGGGTGTACCAAAAAGTCCCAACAATGTCACAAGTACTTCAGTACAAGTATGTACTTTCCACGATGGGTGTAAGCAAGGAATCGATCAGCAAATTTTTAATAGGAAATCGATTTCACGTAAAATTACGCATCCTCAGTCCTGAAAATTGCAAGCAAAGCTTACAGGTGAAAAGTTGAAAGGCTGAAGTAACAGCAGAGAAAAAACAAACTCAAGATTACAATTAAAATTTCGTAATACAAGCTCATAAATCATAACATCTTAACAAACTGCCTGACGTCAAGAATACTAGTGGCGAAAGCAAACCAAAAGTGGGTCAAGACCATGTGAGCACTGTGCACTTTGTGGTTGCTATGGAAAAAATAAGAAATCCATGGTACCAAATGTTTCACAATTGCTGACTAAAACCAAAACTTTTAAGCTAAACCAAAGCTTGACTTGCGCAAATTTTGGCATTGACATTGCGACTTGTGTGATATGTCATGAACAGTATGTTGGTCAAACTAGCAACAAATTTTCCAAAAGATGGTCAGCGCATCGCAGTAATTGGAACAAACAGGGTTGTAAAACTGACAGTGACAAGGACCAGATGGCCTTGTCGCGGCACTATTCAGAAAACCACGACACTGTAAACAAGCCACCTCTGCATGAAGCATACACCGTTACTTTTGTCGAACAACTAAGTTGTCACTCTCTGGATATCTGTGAAAATAAATGGTATCACCTAATTGATGCGCAAATCAACATTTAGAATATGATCCTCCCCCATGTGAAATAATTATTACGATGCTTTGTGTTGTTTGACACAATCCGATGTTGTCTTCTGCTTTGTGTGCTAGCTTTTCTCTCAACACAACTTGCTTACTCCCACCGCAGCGTTTAAAGTGACCTCGTGGCAGGTTTAAATGCGTACCCCAGAAACTTACTGCATGCACATGGCGTACTATTTTTCTCTACCGTTGTTAGTCATTTCACCAAGAATTAGTTTTTAGTAGGAGAAATTTTTTAGCCATTAGCATCAACTAGTTAGATGTTTCAGTCATTTATTTTTGAGTAAACACTTATTTCATGAGTCAGTTTTTTCTTTGTCGCCACTAGTATTCTTGACGTCAGTCAGTTTGTTAAGATGTTATGATTTATGAGCTTGTATTACAAAATTTTGATTGTAATCTTGAGTTTGTTTTTTCTCCGCTGTTATTTCAGCCTTTCAACTTTTCACCTGTAAGCTTTGCTTGCAATTTTCAGGACTGAGGATGCGTAATTTTACGTGAAATTGATTTTCTATTAAAAATTTGCTGATCGATTCCTTGCTTACACCCATCGTGGAAAGTACATACTTGAATAGACATATGTGCAAGTTTGAATCATCCCAAAAAGATGAAAGCAGATAGCAGTCGACTGATTCCTCGAAAGCATACAGAAACACTAGTGCTCTTAAGTGTACTTCAGTACAGTAAATTTGCTTTCGAAAGACCTCAAGTTGGAACGCGGGGGTGCCAAACTTGCTTTTTGCCCCAGGTGCCATGTAATCTCATTATCCCACTGTTGCGGACTGCAATTTTGACACAAGTATGTGTCTGTGCAGTGTGTGAAAATGATGTGGGGAGCATCATTAAGTTAACCATAGTGAGAGTTGTACTTCGCAAAACAGCAAAAACGATGGAAATTCCTGCACAATATTATGTACTCATGATTTGTCAGAGGTAGTTTGACATGGTCAATGACGTCCTTATACTTTACAGCAGGGATGGGAAGCCCATTATTTATTGGTACAGGGTGCATGAATTGTGGAACATCATTGGCAGGCTACAATAATTATTTTATCTTGAAATTCTACCTTTCTCTTCCACAAGCAAATAAGGGGAGAAAACTACATCATTGAGTGAGACTTCTCTTGACATACTGTCTACATGTGTCCTTGTCAGGGAGTTTCATTTTGACCTGAGGTTGTGTTCTGACATGGGTAATGAAAATCCTGATGCTGGGCTAGCAGGTAATATTACACGTTCACACGGGCCACATTTAGTCTGCAGGTTCCTCACCTCTGCTTTACAGTGTGTAAACTTACAGTGTGTAAACTATCTGGATAACATCAATTTTTTTATTACGTAAATTGACAAAGGACAATAACTCCTGTTATGATAGTTTTATGCAACGCGGTACGTGCAGTGACAATATGCTTCAAACAAGATACCAATGAAACTTCCATCACAGGAGTTATGTGATGCAATACTGCATAAAAAAGTGTGTCATGGTCAGCCTGCTGTGATTGTAACTGCACTTTTGGTCATGCTTTTACTAAGATTTTACTTGCTTATGGCAAGGGCACCCATGTAGCACTAACTTAATCCATGAAATTGAAAGCTGTTCAGTTTTGACAAGTAGTAATAAATTATATACAACCAAAAATGTTTGGATTTTTGTACTTCTAAGGACCTTTGTCTAACCTCTGAAACAAATGTGTTGAACCCAGGGGTTTGATTAAAACAATTTAAGAATCACTGCCGAAGAAGAATTAGGAATACTCAAAAGAGCAAATTGCGTAGCTGCATAAGTTAACTTCATTCATTTTCTGAGAGCATATATGTATTTTTAACTTTGTGGATAACCCTGGTATGGTTTCCAGATGTGTGACTTTAAAATGTATGATTAACTTGGCAAGTTGATGCGGTTGTGCTAAAATACATACTTAACTGTTTTGGTATTGCATGCTCTTATGTAAATTCTGTTGGTGCGTTTTAGCATTGTAGTGCTTTGTTTGTAGATGTAGAAATATGTAATGATATAGGTGCCTGCAGTATATTCATATGAGAGTCTACCACTATGAGTGTAACACAAGTTTACACAAAGGTAAGGTATTAATTTTCATATTATATATATGTTTCATGGGCTAACTCAGTGGCTCCCAACCTTTTTTGATGCATTGCTCCCTTTGCGTATTTTGGAACTTTTGATTTCATTCCTCCCTTATGGAACTTTCATTCCTTCCCAGTTCGGGTTTGTAGGCTAGTAGTAAATGCAATTGCAACAATAGTCTTTAATAACGACAATAACTTGATTAAAGTGGGACAAAAGCTGTTTGATGGCATTGAAGTTGTCAACAAAAACATGTGATAGTCTACGAAATGACTTACAAACATGAAGTGATATAAAGAAATTGATAGACCCAATGTCAACTTAAAAAAGAAGTACAACACTTATGATAAATCGGTGACTTAACCATAAAGTGGAAATACCTCCCTGGTTGGGAACCACTGAGCTAAATGGTCAAGTGATACAATTTCATAATATAGTACATGGTTTAGTTGGATGACTGAAATTGTCTTAAGTTTGTTGTTATGTCATCCTAATTATAGTTCAACTCAGGAGTCTCAAATTGAAATTGCTCTGAGGGCCAAAAAGAGTCAAAAGTAACCTGAGGGCTGCATTATGATGCTAGCACAACATTGGATGTGTCTGAATGGTACTACAAACAGCTTTTACGTCTTATTTTCTGCAAAAGGTATCATGATTTATAAACAAATCATTTCTATATGTTCATTTCAAAGGAACTTGTTCACTCGTTAGGTGAGCATTTTTAAACACTGGCAAATAGACTAAATAATGGAAGTCTGAATTGTTTGAAAATTTCCAAAAAGCATCGCATCACGGGCCGCACAAAACACTCTTGTGAGCCACATTCAGCCAAGGGGTGGCTGTTTGAGACCCCTAGTTTAACCTCAATAATTACGAGCTAAAGAAATGTCTTTTTGCATTTCATCTGAATGTGTGTAACAAAGTCTGTATGAATAAGGATGGTTGCCTTAAAAAAATTCTGAAGTGAGCCTGAGCAAGAATTAAACAACTTGGTCAACTTGTGAACAGTTGCAGTTGACTTGTTAGCAGTCAGACCAATATTGATTGGTTGGTCACCACTGAGTTAGGGTCACTGAGTTGATTAGTTCTTGGTAGAATGGGCTTTACATTCCAAAGTCACCCAAGAAAAGATTTGGCCAATACACTGTTATGTAGGGTGCAGGTTTCACTGCAGCTGCTGCTACAGTGGAGAACTGTTTTTCATGTGACTGTAGGTCTTCCATACCTAGCCTTAAGGCTTCCATGATACAAGTTGCTTGACTAAAACGCTCAGTATATATGCCCTTGAAAAGAACTATTAATCCACAGCTGGAGCACCGTCTTCACCATTCGTAACAAAAGTGGGCCTAGGGACAACAATGGCTAAAGGCCACCCCGTTTACCCAAAAGTTACAAATTGCAGCTCTATCACCAGTTGCACTTGAGTGCCATGCCCAGACTTAAGTTCCATCAAAGGGTCAACAGTTATTTAGTATGGAACATTCAAAATATGATTTTTATGTAACTTTGTTTGACTGGAATTGACATTGAAAGTGGTTTTGATACAACTCAGTTCCTGTTAACTCAAACATTTTTGTTTGTGACAATTGTTAATCGCACTTGTATGGCAAATTTTTTTGCAGTTTTCTTTTGCTATTTGAGTGACAAATTGGTGGCAGTTCAAAGCTTGAGCATCTTGTTGCACTGTGTTAGATAGTTCTCAGCTTGACAGTGTAACCTGTGCTACAGCAATTAACTCACTGGTTGCATGCTAATAACCCAACTTTTGGATTGAGAGGCAAACACTGTGCCACTGAATTTTTGCTTATTTTTGAAACAGTTATTGGTGATGCTTTCTCTTCATACTTACAACACCAGGTTGTAAAGTTGTTGCTCAAATTTCAAAAGGGGTGGTAATGATTAGAAATCAATGAGGTATTTCAGCTATTGTTTGACATTTTTGAGTTGCATTTGCAAACCATATTAAGATGTGTTTTAATATCTTAATAGGGCACCAAAGTATGGATCCCAGACACAGAGAATGTATGGCATGGAGCTTCACTTGCAAATGACTACGTGGAAGGTGTCAAAGAGATCACTGTGATTTTGGAATCAAGTGAAGGAGAAGAGTTGGTATGCTGGCTGTGTTTGGTGGTGATACCATTATAACTTTTAACGTGCAAAAGTCTGTTTCAGATCTGTTTTATTGTATTTTGGTATTGCTTGTGAGTTTCATTGCATATGGTTTTCAAGAAGGTCATCATTTGTGTATTATCATCAGAGCTGTGGAATTGGTGCACAAATTTCAGGTTCCAGCTTCAAGTATCTCATTTTTTTGCTCTGGCTCCGGCTCTAACATAAGTTTTTGGCTCTGGCTCCAGAACAATTTGGTTGAAAAAACTAAAATAAACATTGTATTATTTGTATAACTCGCTTGCACCAAAAAGTATGTCTGTGGAACCTAAATTTCAGGATCTGGCTCTAGCTCCACCATCTAAAAGGTTTGGCTTCGGCTTCAGCCATCCAGAATTGCATGGGCTATGGCTCCACAGCCCTGGTTATAATAGTTATCAGCTTGTACATGCATGTATGTTTTTGAACAAGGATGATCAGTGTCCTGCACCATGCATATTTTGGATGTACTGCAAAAATGCAGGCACATTAAAGTTTGAAATGAACATGGATGTGGGTCACGCAGATCATCATCTAATACTCCAAGTGATGATCTGTTGGATTATGACATGGCAAATCGCATTGCCCTAGTGCAGTGGTTCTTAACCTTTTGCCTACCATGCCTCCCTCAAGTGCTTGTTCTTTGTTTCAAGCCCACCTGGCTATAAATAAGTTCTAAAAGCAAATGTAATTGTTTGGTAAATTTATTGATCAAACTTTCAATGTTGTGCAGTGCTTGACACTTTGACGCCCTGGTTAATTCAAGCGGTTTGCAAAAAAACAGCTGGATCGCACGTGGCTTTATGTGGGAATAGCTCCGCTCCGGTTAGCATTACGGACCTGGTTGAAGTGTCAAAAGACGCGGCAAGTCTTGTAGTCTGCACTCGAAAAAATTTTTTTGGTTCGGGGGTGCTTTTTTTTGTGATTGACATCATAAGTAGAGGAGTTTTTGAGCACGTTGGCCAACTTCACCTGGCTCTGGGCGCCAACTGTTAGATGATAGTATTTTGCTGAAGTTTTTATTGGAAACTAGGCTGCAATCCGAGTCTTTTGATAATTTGGATGACCTGCTGGGGTTTCGGGTTCAAAAGTTGTGATCTAAAGCAGGGGTGGGGAAATAGTGGCCCGCGAGCCAAATGTGGCCCGCCACAGCGTTTTCAGTGGCCCGCAGAAGCATCCAGGAAAATCTTCAAATCTGACATTTTCTCAAAGTCTCATACTAAATATTAGTGCTGAGGCTATAAACTGAGACTTGTTTCTACTCTAATAAGAAGGTACGGCCCTCCACTAAACGCAGCCTTCTCAACGTGGCTCCCGAGCAAAAATACTTGCACACCCCTGATCTAAAGTAATACAAATGTTTGAATAATTAGTTGATTATGTAATTAATTGATTTGTTTATTTAAGATCATAACTTTTGAACCGGAAATGCTAGAAAGTCAATCAAAGGCTCAAAAGACTCAGACTCGAGCCTAGTTTCCAATAAAAACTTCAGCGAAATACTTTGGCCTAGCGGTTGGGCCCTAGGCCAGGCAACATGAGCCAAAATGGCCCCAAAACTACTTCAATTGTGACGTCATGCACAAAAAATCTGCAACCTCCAACCAAAAATTTTTTTCGAGTGCAGACAAGAAGACTGGCCGATCCGTTTGAGCCCTTGAACAACTCTCTCTAGCGCAATCGGTGGACGAGCTAGGGCGTTGGTAAGGCAACTGACAACTGCTGGTTTTAGGCCGATTTCAAAGTACGAATATATCATACCCCGGCTCTCAAAGTGTTAAGGTCTTGGACCCCCATGGAAATTGATTGATGCCGCTCTGGGGGGGTGAGCCCCCTGGTTAAGAACCACTGCTCTAATGAGTATTTGAAGTGGTGTGACTGTTTATTTTGCAATTGTACGTACTTGTGGTTTTAGTTAAGTATTGAATATTACCATGAATGCATTCCAGAATCGAGTAAGTGCTCTTGTTTTAATGACGTAAGAAGTTGGGCTTAAAGTTGCACTGTGAGCAAAAACAGACTAGCGTCATAAGGAGCTAAAATCGTGACAATTTTATCACTGTTATTGTTTGGTTTGCTGCGAGCATTTAAGATACCATCGCATTAGTGTGGATGATCTGGTAATGTGCTGAAACTTAGCTTATTCCAACTGGCAATTGTTGGAAGTATGAACTGGTGAAATCAACATAGCAGAAAATTGTCATTTGTTTATATTTTTTTTCCAGACTGAAACAAAAGTTCTTCAAGTTAAAGAGCTTGGCTTGCCTCCATTAAGAAACCCAGATATTTTAGTTGGAGAAAACGATCTTACATCTCTCAGTTATTTACATGAACCTGCAGTTTTGTACAACCTGCAGATTCGATTTGTAGAACGAAATGCTATTTATACATACTGTGGTAAGTTTTCTTCATATTTTTTGATATGTTATCAGATATTGCTCGTGACCAAACATGGTTGATTTGTGTTCTTGCATCTAGGTGAACCCAACAATGAGTGTCTGAGAATTTTTTCTGGAGAGAGGGGTAATAGTGGGTTTGTCCAGAGGTGGCCAAAGGACTTTTTTACAGGGGAAGGGCAGCAGTGAAATTATTTTCATTTTACCAACTAAAAAAAAAAAAGATAATAAATTTTATACTAAGATGTTATTAAGAAAGTATTAAGTATTTAAATACAGGAGGGCCAAGGCCTTTCCTGCCACCCATGCACCCAACTTGAAGCAGATCTATTTGCCACCATGAGTTTCTTTCAACTCTTGTTGTCTGCAACATATAGTTTCATACTTAAATGCTTTCAGTAGCTCTCAACAAATTTTCCTGCATTATTCCCTTGACGATCTGGAGACACTTTAATTTCTTTCCCAATGGAAATCTCCAAAAAGAAACAATACAGAGGTGCACAGTGCAAAAAAAGGAACAGATAAATCAACCTTTTTTAAAAATAGTAAGCTTCCCAAAAAAAATTAATCACATGAAATTTCCAAACAAATTTGCATACAATTTTAGTCAGGACTCTGTGCTCCTATTACAAAAATTGACAATTGACGTAGTGGAGGAAAATGTGTGATTTAACAGTAGCACAAAGATCCACAACTTGCAAATGTTGGACGTTCTGTAACACTGTTACATCACAATAGTCAACTGCTTGTCATTACAGCTCAAACTTCCATTTTATTTGCATAAGATTGCAGGACTAAGGATTTGTGGTGTTATGTGAAATCGATTGCCTGTAAAATATGTTGCCGATAGATTAACTTTTGTCACATTTGTGCAGGCCAGTTACTCAAATTTAGTAGGTTAGCAAAAGCTAGAAATGCACCAAGTTAAGGTAGGCGATAGCTCAGTGGTAAAGTGTCTGCCTTTCAAATGAAAGGTCGGGTGTTCGACATGCAGCCACTGAGTGATTCCCTGTAGCGCTCATTGGGCAAGAGCGTTCACCTCAACCGCCCTGGCAAGAAGCAAAATTGAGGCTTGAAATTAAATAAATAAAAAAATGCACCATGCTTAATTTATTCATCACGCTAACCTGTATGCTAGCAACTAGTACGCACGCTAGAAAGAGAAAACATGCTAGAAATATCAGACCTCGCGGTAGCAAACCGTAACAACTTATGTATTTTTAATCTGTTGACAAATTTCCTCCCTTACTGAGCCAAGTGTCTTCCACTTGAGAAGCGTTTGTCCCGTTAATGGGAACTAGCCGTTTTTCAGGTTGTAGGAAATTCTAAAGGCAATTCATTATGTTGACTTGCATTTTATAGGCATTGTTCTCGTGGCAATAAATCCCTATGAAGAACTTGCGATCTATTCAAATGATTTCATTCAGTTATATTCGGGTCGCAACATGGGCGAAATGGATCCGCATATCTTCGCTATTGCTGAGGAAGCATTTAAGCAGATGTGCAGGTGAAAGACTCGGAAAAGTTTTTTTTGCTTATTGCGCGAAACACATTTCATTTTTATTTGGATATGTTCATTGAATTAACTGATTGGAACTAAACGCTTTGTGTAAGTTACAACAAAAAATGCAAAGCTTTAACAAAAATGTAGCTTCTATTTTCTATGCGTGGGTTTCGTTCATCTATGAGTTGACTTAAAGCAGGGTTCTCCAAACTACGGCCCGCGGGCCAAATCCGGCCCGCGAAGCCATTTGTCAATGTCAGTAATGAAAAAATAATATAGTTACGAAAATTTTGTTGATTTGGTAGAATGTAACATGTCCCAAAACAAATCACATTACGTAAGATGTCCGGCCCTTCAACTGTTGTGTTGTAGCGTGTGTGGCCCTCTGACAAAAAAAGTTGGGAGACCCGTGACTTAGTGAAACAACTTCAGCGCAGATATCTGCCGATTAGATAGGATTGCGGATACATTTTTATCCCCTGGGTTTTTGCCTTGCCGTCCTTACTCTTTACATTTTATTAGTGTATGAGATCTTGCCTGAGATAGACAGCCAACCCAAAAAAAAACTTTCCTGGGGCTTCACTGGTAGATATGTATGAATGATAGTTTTGTATAATGTGTGTGCGTATCAAGTTAATTTGAGACAAACAAACAAAAAAGCCATTATGCGTTGTAATCTAGCAAATACGCTGCGCCTATTGCTGGCGTTGCTCTGCCATATAGAATTCATGCAACTGTTGTCCGGGATTTTTCAGAGAAGAAAAGAATCAATCCATCATTGTTACTGGGGAGTCGGGCGCTGGCAAGACCGTTTCCGCGAAGTATACCATGCGTTATTTCGCTACTGTTGGTGGCTCCAGCGATGAGTCCACCATTGAACAAAAAGTCTTGGCATCGAATCCTATCATGGAGGTATTCGTTTTATAGAACGCAATTTGTCCGGCATTGTGGGATTTGGTGTAGTTTGTGCTGCGGGTGATCTAATGCCTGGTTAGTTTCTTCTGACCATCCGCCTTTTCCTGAGTTGTCACGCAACGCTGGACTGAAGAGGGTTAAGGGCAACAAACCTACTTTAATTTTGCAAAAGAAGTTGGTTTGCACTGTTAATCGTTGGGCGAAGTTACCTGATTTATAAAATGCTTGTTTTTTACTTGAAGTAACATTGGCGCAATACAGTATGAAATTCATCGATTATTATCGTCAAGCAACTGGAGTTGAGGAATGGCATGAATTTAATCGTAAAATGGGTTGCGTCATCTTCTTAAAAAGTTGTATCACTGAAGTTGGTGCTGTCATAGGTTGACATATGCCAAACTCGCTTTTTGTATCAGGCCATAGGAAATGCAAAAACAACTCGAAACGACAATAGCAGCCGCTTCGGAAAGTACATTCAGATTCGTTTTAACAACCGCTACCACATCATCGGCGCGAATATGAGAACCTACCTTCTGGAGAAGTCTCGCGTCGTCTCGCAGGTGATGTAGACTTTGAACATTAATAGTCGCTTGAGCATAAAAGGTCGTCCTTGCGATGTGCAAATGTGCCGTTTGTTGTTAGCCTGCCTGCTTTGCAGCTGGACTGTTTTTTTTTTTATGGCTAAACAATCAAATTGATCAATGTGCCAGTTGAGATCGTCATGAATCTTATTTCTATAATAAGCGCGTAACGCTATCAGCGTTTCGCACGATGTAACGGCGAAAAAGACATTTTTCCTGCAGAGGTTTGTTGTCGGTAAACATTTTCCTTTCTGTTTCGCTTGCCTCTGTGTTGGCAACGTGTTATATGCGCAGGCGAGCGACGAGCGAAACTACCACATCTTTTACCAACTTTGCGCCTGTTCCGATCTTCCCCAGTTTCGCCCACTGAAGCTAAGTAAGTCACGCAGTGGTGTTTTGATGCGTTTGCCATTGGTATCGTAGAGAATTGAATCCCTTAATTAGGCTTTCCTCAAGTAGCAAATGGCATGCTGTGCTCAGTTGTTAAGCGCTGCAGGTCTGCGCTTTACTCGTCACTTAAAACTTGCGAGTTATAATTTCCCGCAATTTTACTGTAAATCTACCAATATGATGTGTTTCGCACGGACGTCACGTTGCACCAGAAGGCAATGAGTCACTTTCGATTTCTTTGCCAGACTCAAAAAGCTCTTTTACCCAGTCGCGCGTGTAAAAGGTGGAAGGTGTGTACGTTGACCACACCGCATGTACATATTGCTGCGACGAACAACCGGGTATTGACTTCGAAGGTATCGCGCTTTCTGATCTCAATTTATTCAGGTATTGATTGCCGACCCGTGACATCATGGTAGAACGCCCCTGAAAACCCTACCCCGTCACATCTACGGTCGACTTGTTAATCTTTAATGGAGTTCTTCTGTTCAGAAAGTTGTTTCCGTTCGCGAGGTTTATAAAGAATAGCAATCTATGTTTATCGTTGCGCTTTTCTCAAAACATCTGTTTGCGTGAAATGTTTTGGTTTCTTGGCATCTGAGCAGTGTGCTTCTAAAAATCGTCATTAAAACGTGTAAATGCAGGGGCGTATGTATGTATTAATACGACTTCAGTTAACGCTAATCTTGGTGATTGTAGTTACGAACCATTTTCATGAAAATTACGGCCAAAGCAAATGAATGAAAGACGCATCGTAAGCGTTGAAAGACGCATCGTAGACGTATCATTAACCACTGCTGCCGCCATCAGTGCGAGGAAATGTGAACTGCAGTCAGGTTGCTGCTGGTCTTGTGTGGCCAGTAGGGAGAATGGCGCTGCAAAAATCAACAAACGGGAAAAACTTACGACAGTGACGTAGCGGCGCAAAGCGTTAGCAGTAACGTGACTCAACGGGATACTCAGCGATGTTGATAGCGTGTGACGTCAGCGGTGACGCACGAATTTTGCTGCGGGTTCAAAATGCGTAGAACATCTATGTCCAACCCAAATGGCTTACTGAGCCGAAAATTATGTCACTATCTTAACCGGAGCCGCACATGAATGGCTTACATTGATCTTAGCAAACTACATTTTGCTCAGGCTACTGTACTGAAAGCGTTCGAATCCTTACTGCAGTGGAAACAGATGTGATAAAGTGGCACTGAAGACCACCTGCATCAAAAATGTCATATTCAAGATTATCAAAATAAGGATAGGTTGTCAGTATATTGGATACTTTTACTACAGCGAAAACCCAAACTGGGCCGCACAAAACCTTCGACTGTGCCGCATGCGGGCCGCGGGTTGGACATAGCTGGCGTAGAGACATCGATTGGATGTTTGCGTTAAGCTCTGGTTTGTGATCTTGTACTTGAAACAACAAGAATTAAAGAATCTGCATCCGCCTCCATGTGTTGTCATCCTCATCACGTATGATCTCGGAGTTCTGAAAATCAACACAATGATCAGGGTTGACCTGCGAATGCTTGTCGACTGACGAGCTTTAGTGACGCTCCGTGTTCTTCCATAGCAGTGTTTTTCAAACTTTTTCATGAAGCGATCCATTTCGCAACCCAGGTTAACCTGACGACCCCTTTCGAAAATTTCCAGCCATGCATATGTAATGCAGTTGTCTTTGCACAATAGAAAAACAGAATGACTGAAAATAACTTTAGATATCACTATGTTGAACAAAGACTCATTTATTAAATTCGTGCACATGGCAGAATCAGTGAGGGAGATCCGTGCCGTATGCAAATCATACCACAGCACAACTCATTGAAAACTAGAATAACTCCCAAGTTCGCTACCGCATTCGGATATCTAATTTACAAACACAGCACATTCTTACGTCACAAAGTTATGCGTGCGTTGCCAAACGCAACAGTACTATAATGGTCACAATTACTACGTTTACATGGTCAGTTTTGCGTTGTCTCGTTACCATATATGGATAACGAGAGGTCTGGTTCTGAACGTGATTTGCTGAGTCAGCGCCTTGAACGAGCCAATGCGTTGGCCACCTCGACAGGAAGACGTCTCGTTATGAAGTGTACGTGGTCTCGTTCGCGCGGTACTAGGCTAGCACCTAGCACGGCTAGCATTCAGTGCCT
>Ga0210059_1005181_pt1 | contig 20960 bp, 16 predicted proteins | sample Ectturendosymbi2_FD_188042 | JGI IMG/M metagenome (GOLD analysis project Ga0210059, IMG submission 188042) | Ecteinascidia turbinata endosymbiont from Florida, USA - Sample 2 (SPAdes) (version 2) | ecosystem: Host-associated > Tunicates > Ascidians > Unclassified | place: Key West, Florida...
CACTTTTTGCTTTGCCTATTTAAGCTGCAGGGAAGCTTTAAGTGTCCTTTACGCTCATCAACCCGGACTGAGAGGTGGTGGTTTTTCCACTTACTTATGCTCGCATATAGGCAGAGAGACAATAAAATTGGTGGGATGTCAAATTATGAAAGTACTTGCACGACCGACATATATCGCGGAACAACTTTGTGGACAAATGAAAGAAAAAATATTCAGTGCAAACACTTCAATAAAATTTTTGTTGGTTTAAATGAGATTTTTGGGTTCCACTGCTTCAAACTCTCTTCTTTATCATTTGCTTCAATGTCGTAAACTTCATTCTATTTTGATAAATTACCACAATACGTTCAAAATTTATGTTAAAATCTGCCATGAAGCAAAACTGCATGCTTTTGGTCAAAATCCAGATGACCCACAACACAGAGTTTTAAACGGGCCTCAGTGTGTAGCCTGAACCCGAAATCACAAGCCCGAACCTGATATTTATGTTTTAAAGCGCGATTTGGGCCCGAAAACCAAACTTACCGACTGAATTAAGATGTGCGCAACAGCCAACCAAAAATGTTCCAAATCAAAGATTTTTCGAGCGCTGAACAACGCTCCGTTGGAAGAACAGCCGCCAAAGTTAGTGCGACAGACACTCACCTTGACCTGCTCATTGCGAGTTGAATCACTGCATACTTTTTTGCAATAGCTGTAGGTCTACTGCAGTTAACTGGCACTTAACTGTCTCTAATAACAACCAAGGTATATCCGTAAAAAGTGGGATAAGTTGAACGCAGATGTTACGCCTTATATACCATGAGATTTGAGCACTTTTGACAGAATTCAGTAGAGGAAATTAATCGTTCGTTGGAACGAGACAATTGTTTGCCAAAAATAAGATTTATAAGCCGTTTCTACTGAATTCTCGAGCTCAAGGAGTATCTGTAAAAAATGAACAACCTTCCCAAACACCATTGTGCAGGACTCCCAGACAAAGAGGCGCAGGGCCCCCAGAGGGTAGGGGTCCAATGCAGCTGCATCGGTTGCATTGGCTTAAGGCCGGCCCTGTCTGCCACACCACAAACAATGCATATCGCTGTGTTTGTATACTTATGCGGAATAGAAAAATAACAACATTGCGGTGGGCATTCAAACTGAATTGAAACGGCAAAGTAAATCGTTCAGCAAAGTGTTTGTCGCAGTGATGCACGAAAACGTGGTTGCAATGTGAGCGATCGATTTACATACTTTCGAACACAACGCTGCGACATTGCAAGATACCCTCTGGACTGACAAAAAATTCCAAGCAGGAAAAAATTACGTTAACTAGCGAGAAACTAAGCCCGAAAATGCGGCAACATCCAAGTATAGATTTCGAAATAGATCAGAAATAGAAACCACCCTGAGCGCAAGATGAAAAAAACTGCACTCCGTTCGAGTTCAAGTTAGAGTGCCACGCACCACGGGAGGGCGTCGCGCACAACAAGGTCAGTCGAAGGTTGGTCAAGTTGGGCTAAACGCAAACCAGACTTGCGCTTGTCAAGGTCAGCAGCGAATTGTTTCTTCTACATAAATAACAGTCATTCGACAGATTATTTCAAAGAGTGAAAATCATCGAAACGACAGCCGACGTTGACACGAGAAAAAGATCCTCGACGAAATCTTTCTGATACCTCTATTCTTTTTAAAGTTCGATTGCTTTCCCGTTTTGTCCTTGTTCTTAATCTGAGGAGTTTGCTATACACGGCAATTAAAATTGTCATCCTGATGACTAAGACAGCTTTATTGCATCATGCCGCAATGTCCTAATTATGAGTCAAAAAATTGCACTTTCGCTGCAACAGATAAGCCAATGATAATTATAAACAGCATTGCATGTAGAAGTCCCGTCGCCACTGGGGGCTTAAACAGGCTTAGCCAATCCAAATAAATCTCGAAGCCCTCCCAAATTGAAATGTGAAACACTATAAATCAATAGTATTTAGGGTTGCCAGATGGCCGGTGTTTCACCGGCCAGGCTGGAATTTTAATGCTAATTTACCAAAGGCCGGTAAGACGCCGGTATTTAGAAAATCGGTGCCTGAAGCCGGTATTTTGAAAATAAATAGTTTGCAGTGATTGCAAAAAGAACTAACGCATAACCTCTCAAATTTTTATGACTCTAGAAGTTGATATTGTAAAGAAAATTCCTTCGGCGAAGTAAGTTCATTATAACTCACTCCTTGTCTCTCCATTTCACCTTTTCCTTTGTTTATTCATACTTAGCATCTTCCGTCGTCCTAAACATGATCTGTATGAGCATTTCTTTGGGCAATTAAGCGTGTAACCGGCGTAGATGGGGTTGTTGTCTGAACTACTACCATAGGCTATTGCAGGAAGAATGCAGAATAATCAAAATATGACAGGATGACAGTGGCACTGTACCTTATAGGCTAGCGAACCTTTCACCTCACGAAAGCTGCATTATTTCCTCAGCGTACTATAACTGGCTCAAGCAAGGGCCAACGAATCAACGGGGAAGTAATCTATCAGTCAGATTTGGACAACTACAATTTTTTCAGCTTTTCTAAATTAGATTACAATTGAAATTAGAGCTAACTCACATGTCACCAGTTAAATTAAAATTAAAATTAGCGGATTTGTGAAAACTACGCATTGAACTACAATTTGAATTATAATTACATTTGCTAAAATCAAATGTGGATTCATTCTCATAGTCATAACCACGAGAATAGCAAAGATTCGTACACCAAGATTTCGTGCTGCACAACACAACTGCATGGCCAATGTGGCGATTGCGTCAAATATATAGATAAAGTGATGACAGCAATACCGGAGTGAACCTGGTTAGTTGAATCTCCTTTCCTGTTACACCGAAAGTCATTGGTTCGGCTCTCATTTTTTCCGTTGTTATGGACATGTCTGCTCATAACATGGACAGTAAAGAAATTGACAATGACAATGACTCTGAAACAACGATGACCTGAGAAGTCACGAATAGGTTTTGTGTGTTGTGAAATGAAGCACCACAATCAAGTATAACCTTGTGTATTTAACTGTATATAGTGCTATTGTATTTTACGTAATTGTGTGTTGTGTACAGAAAACTGTAAGACATGAATGATTTAGTAGCTTTGCACTCCGCTTACTTGCAACAAGCTAATATTTATGAACAAGTTAAAAACTTTGAGAAAAATAATAATCACTCTGAAAATTTTACTGAAGTAATGAAGTGGTTGCAAGAGTCGATGATATGATGTGGATGCACGCATATTGAAGAAGTTAACTCAACCTTGGCATTATTAACGTGCAAGGGGAGATTGATACTAAAAGCAATGATCACGAAAGACAAATGCGTTATGACTGAAATGAAATACGAGATGTAACATTATATCCCAAATGTGAGTACGAAAGCTAGAGTATTAGTTAGCTAAAATGTGAACAACTAATCAATGTACGATTATACATTGCAGATTAAGTAAAAAAATTACGGTTGTAAACATGGAAGATGAAAATCCGACATTACTTGAAGAATTACAAGCACGATTAAAAAGTCAACGAACTGTCAGAAGAATATTGGTAAGATTTGGCGTAAGCAACTGGAAAACACTTTACAAACCTCTTGCACAATTACCTGAAGAGGAAGTTGTTGCGCTCTTGTTCAATTGGGCATTAGTAAATGTCAAAGACGGCGTCAGCATTATATTGCGAATGCGTGAAGGATTTGACCACGACGTATACGAGATACAACTAACCAACATAGGGAGAGAAATTAATGTCGAAGACATCAAAAAATGCGACCATCTAAAAAGAAGATTATTGTATTATTGGCATCCAGAAACCACTTATCAAACTCTCAGTTGGAAACTAATTCGAGCTAGTATGGAACTTGCGAGTTTTACAAATAACCAAAGTTCTATTGTTGCAAGTAATCTGAGGGGAACGAACTGCGTGATTGTAAATGATCAGTAGTAAAAAACCGTTGTATGCGATTTTACAGGAAAAGTTGTGTATGTAGTTATGTATTTTAATAATATGTCATTTATAGAATGTTTGAACAGACATCAACGCACTGGAAGAGGTGTTAAACTATTGTTAAACAGATTTGGTGCAACCAATTGGAGAATGTTTTCAACATCTTTCGTAGAGTTGAGTGAAGATGAAGTCATGGCATTATTATTCAATTGGATGATAAGAAGACACAAGAGAAGCACGAAGATACGATTGCGTGAATTTGAAAGTCAAGATGTATACGAACTGTGGTTTAACTATACGATTGGTAACATATTCATCACAAAGGCCACTAAATGTACAGCATTATATGGTAAACTATTGTATGACTGGAGGCCGACGACAAATGCAAATGGTTTACGTGCTGATACAATTGAAAGAGCCGTGCAAAGAGCAGATGAAATAAATGCACAGCGGATTATGAGTGCACAGAAATTGTAATTATAATATGAGATTTTGTGTTTCAGCAAAAATGTCGTTTGTAAAAGAACTAGAACATTATAAAAAAGCTAGAAAAAGTGTCAGGAAACTGCTGAATATATTTGGCGTATCTGCATGGAATGTACTTTCAATGCCTTTACGAAGTCTAAGTGAAAAAGAAGCAGTGGCAGTTGTGTTTAATTGGATTACAAAACATTTATTGTGTGGCAAGAAAATAGCAATACGATTTCGTGACGAAGAAACAAAAGTTGGATATACCATGTGGTTAGAAAATAGACGAAGAGTTCTTTATGTAACAAACCTGAAAGAGTGTAAAAAACAACAGTTATACTGTTGGCCTGCGGATATGATACCTCGTGACATTACTACGACGATGATAAAACGAAGCATGCAAGATGCATGAATGACTCAAGTTTGCAAGTGCTATCATAACCAATTACTATTATATGCGTATGCGTATCGTGAACGTGTTATTAACTGATAATCATTGTGTATGTGTGTACCGCAAGTGTATTGTTTTATATGTACAGTGAAGTCAAACACTTGAGGAACGCTTGCAAATGTATCCCTAGAGTACCCCTAGAAATTACGTAAAGAATTGAAGATGTTTCTGGAAGGAATGACTTAGCAAATTTGAACAGGTGCAAACACCTGCAAGAAAAATCATTACGTGTCTTATAGAATTCGAATTGACAAAAATAGCAGGTGCAAAGGATGTATGACGCACGAAGTCTCATGAGACACATGCAAAACGTGTCGAGAACGGAAAAGTAACAAAGCAATTCAACTTGAATTGGTGAGGGCAAAATTTTATTTAGCTCCGCCAGGAAAACCGAAAAGAGAGTTAGTTGTTAGTTGTTGCCTGACTGTTGAAGCGAGTGGTCATGTTGATGATCAAGGAAGTTTAAGGGTTAAGGTTAAGGTGTTTGACTTACTGGAGATGCATTTTCGTGAATCTGTAAGTACTACTGTTGGTGTTTGCGTGTTGTAACCTTGATTATGGTTTGGTGGATGATTGAGTATGGCGATTTAATGTCTGTGTAAATATTATGGCAATCGTGATCGTGGAAAACCGTTGGTTAATGAGAATACAATGCTTGTGAATATTAACTCCACCGCAGAGATTTAAGTAATTGTGTAAATAGTTACTGCCGTCCCTGTGCTAGTCTTGTTTTTGTTGGTAAAAGAGAGAAATAAGAGATTATGGCAACCTAGTTGTAATGGTGGTATCGGCTAGGTCAAAAGAACTCACAAACGGGGATTTAGACACACGGTGTAATTATCTTAAGTAACAACAGTTCTAAACTGCTTATAGTTTTCAGACACGGGCATTCTGGAAGCTATAACAGCGTTCAACTACGTGTTTCATCCGGCACTGCCGAATGGCTGCATTGCAAATAAACTCTTATATTTTGCGCTTGTGTTGAACTACGTTTTCCATTTAGCATTTTCGATGTGCTGCATTTCAGAGCACCTCTTATATTTGGCGCTTGTGTTGCACTGGGTCTTTGATATGGCACTGCCGATGTGCTGCATTGCAAAATGTCTCTTATATTTGGCGCATGTGTTGAACTGAATCTTTTATTTGGAAATTCCGAGGTGCTGCATTGCAAAACGCCTCTTACATTTGGCGCTTGTGTTGAACTTCATCTTTTATTTGGAACTTTCGAAGTGCTCTATTGCAAAACACCTCTAATATTTGGCGCTTGTGTTGAACTACGTCTGTAATTGTCAATATGGATGTGCTGCATTGTAAAACACCTCTTATATTTGGCGCTTGTGTTGAACTACATCCATTGTTTGGCGTTTTCCATGTGCTGCATTTCAAAGTACCTCTTATATTTGGTGCTTGTGTTGAACTACGTCTGTCATTTGGCACTTCTTATGTGCTGCATTGTAAAAAAAACTCTTATACAGTATTTGGCGCTTGTGTTGAACTTCATCTTTTATTTGGTAATTTCGAGGTGCTCTATTGCAAAACACCTCTAATACTTGGCGCATGTGTTGAGCTACGTCTCCCATTTGGTGCTGCTAATGTGCTGTATTGCAAAACACCTCTTATATTTGGAGCTTGTGTTGAACTACGTCTTTAATTGTCAATGAGGTTGTGCTGCATTGTAAAACACCTCTTATATTTGGCGCTTGTGTTGAACTACATCCATTGTTTGGTGTTTTCCATGTGCTGCATTTCAAAATACCTCTTATATTTGGCGCTTGTGTTGAATTACGTTTTCCATTTAGCATTTTCGATGTGCTGCATTTCAGAGCACTTCTTGTATTTGGCGCTTGTGTTGAATTAGGTCTCTGATATGGCACTTCTGATGTGCTGCATTACAAAATGCCTCTTATATTTGGAGCATGTATTGAACCGCATCTTTTATTTGGAACTTTCGATATGCTGTATTGCAAAACACCTCTTATATTAGGCGCTTGTGTTGAACCACGTCTCTCATTTGGCACTGCCAATGTGCTGCATTGCAAAAAAACGTATATTTGGGGCTTGTGTTGAACTTCATCTTTCATTCCGCACTGTCGATGAGCTGCATTGCAAAAAAACTCTTGTATTTGGCGCTTGTGATGAACTACGTCTTTAATTGTCAATGTGGATGTGTTGCATTTGTAAAACACCTTAAAATACCTCTTATATTTGCCGCTTGTGTTGATCTTCGTCATTTATTTGGCACTTTGGATGTGTGCTGCATTACCGCACCTAAATGCATTACTATTAATCTTTGTTTTGTATAATGTGCTTAGTGCTATGCGCTGTGTCCAATCGTCCTCGTTACTTCTGTAGCATGCTTGAACTAGTATTTTTCCAGCTCTGCTCTCTGGCACCTCTGCTGTTTGGTACCTCTGTTATTTGGCGGCGGTGACGACGAACCCTACTGGAATATTTAGCAAATTACAATATTGCACTAATCAAAAGGACTCAATTACAGTTAGTAGTTACAATTTCACAAAATTGTGTAATTAATTACATTCAGCTCACTCATTAAAAAACACTAGATAGCCATACAAAAACACTAGTTGAGATGAAAAAACACTAGCTCTAGTGGAAAAACACCAGAAGTCGCACCACTGCCCATGACGTTTACAACCAAGTTGTTCATCAGCCAAGGTGAACAACCTAGCTGTTTTAAAAGCGTTACACTGGCTTTTTTCTTTTTTTGTTGATTTATTTGAGTTCTGGTGCTACTGAACAACCTGCGGTCATGCTTGAGCAGACAAGCACAAATCATTCGGCTGTGTTAAGAAATGTATCCGTTGCCTGCGAAAACAACACAAATAAAGGCAGTTCTTGACATTTATTGCTAACGATTGGCCACAAACCAATTTTTTAATTTTTTTCTTCATTTCCAGGTGTTCACTGAACACCTTGAACACCCGGAATATCCGCAACGGTTATTGTGTTGATATAAAGGAAACGTTCGCGCACAGTACTGCCATACACGACACACGTACTACCAGATCACTGCAAAACACGGGCGTCCGCAGGGGGTAAAATGGGCATTTGCACCCCCTGGAAATGCGAACTAAGAAGCAAAAATTTCTAGAAAACGTGAAATCAGCAATTTAATTCTGATTAATTGGGTTAATTCTTGCAATGACACTTTGTTTGACGATATGATATTCACACTGCACAAAACTCAGGTTCCCTGTTCTGGTAACATGTAATGATGAGCTTGCAGTTCACTCATGTCCGCTTCTTTGCCTTCAGAAGCAGGTTGCGAAACTCGGGAGCGAATTCTACTATGTTCTAATATTGGCCTTTGTTGCGTAACAATAACATGGCAACAAATCTTCGAAGATGCACTTGAAGTTACTGTGGTAGGTGTTTTGCCGCATGTAACTATTAAACGCAGACAACACCGGTGTCACACCTGGTGATTTTTCACTAGATCTAGTGATTTTCAGGCTCACCTAGTGATCTAGTGATTTTTCACTGCAATCTAGTGATTTTTTTCAAAGTATGTATTTCAAGAAAATCGGTTGTCTTTTTTCTAACTTTCCAACTTTTCAGCCTAAGAGTTTCAGTCTTTTTTAATGTGTAAACAACTGATTATGTGAACTATTGCTTGAACATGTGCACCAACAGAACGAACAAGTGTTTCTAATTGGATTTTCTCATTGTTTGCACCTCCGTGCTGTTTAGTGTTAATTGCTGCAACATTGGCCATGCCAGTGTTGCGATCGGAAATCCCGAGCGGCATTTGCGCAAAGCTTCGCACCGTGGCAGCAAGCAACAATAGAGATAACCCGACGAGATCACTCTCGTCGTCACCGTTAGCAAGCACAATCAACTGTTCACCAGGTTCACAAGCATTATTAGAGGTCGCTCACCACGATCACTCCATCGGGATCACTCTTTCATTACTTGTTCGCGCCACATACATATATTTTTGTTCTTCGCGCACATCCCGTTCGTGGTGAATCACACAATCAACGCAACACCACCGGAGAGGTTGCAACAGCAGTATTTCCATTTCTCAGCAGGAACACTCACGCCGCAGTGGAAATAATTATTTACCTGTTAGGTTGATTGCTCCAAATACTCACGAGTGGTGTCATTTTATGCTCTTAAGAAACGCTTGAAGATTTTATTGTTAGTATGAGATTGTCCAGGCTTCAATTCAACATGATCAAATTTTGCAAACTTGCAAATGGTGTAAAGGTTTTTTGGCAATAAAATAAATGGATACATCATTTCAAGCAAAACTGCGCATTTCAACGCAAAAATTTGAAATCTAGTGATTTTTTTTCAAATCTAGTGAATTTTTTTGTGAATCTAGTGATTTTTGCCGAGAGGCCTGTGGCTTCACTGGCAGACAATTTAGCAGGTAATGCAGGGAGCGAGACAGTGGTTTGTTACCAACTTTACACTGCACTGTTATCGGATTGACGCGTGAGCGATTCGTTGCCCTTGGCTTACCTTTGTGAACGCACTTGCGAACTCGATAATGGGGCGATTTTACACTGCAAGGAACTTGAAGATTGGCTTCGTGCGCTTGGCCTATGGTATTGCAAAAAATTGGGAATAGGTGAAAGCTGATTACACTGCAGAAAGGTGCAGAAAGGCTTTTAAGTGATATTAGTATTTTCAAACGGTGCAGAGCCAGGGCTGGAAGGGTTATCCTAGAGGCAAAGTCGTCCTCCTGGCAACAATTTTGCACATCGCTCACATCCAACACTAATCTCTCAAAAGTTTGGAAGGTAATCAAAAGCTTCTCCGGTCACCATTCCAGTTATTTCATTCCAACGTTGCATGCCCAACGTATTTCGCCAAACATAAATAACACAAATCCGCTCTATCCCGAAGTTGTCTAAATTATCCGGCGCGTTTTGTCAACGTGACCCTACCAATCCAAACCCGACTATTGCGAAATGCGATCTCCCATACGACGCCAATTGATCCAGCTCTAAATCAGGCTTTTTCCATTCATGAACTTCTCTCAGCTATCAATGACACTAAGAACACTACACCCGGGCCAGACTACATCTGCTACGAAGTGTTTAAACATATGTCCATAAAATCTCTGGAAGTCATGCTACAGCTGTTTAACAAAATCTGGTTCACCGGCAAAATTCCTCCATCCTGACTACATTCCATTGTTGTCCCTATTCCAAAACCAAACAAACCTGCGCACTTCCCGTCTTCCTACCGCCCAATATCCCTGACCAGCAATGTTTGTAAGCTTTTCGAAAAAATGATTGTGTGTCGCCACAACTAGTTTTCAGAGTATCATAATGTCCTTCATATCTCGCAGTCCGGCTTCCGACAGCGCCGCAAAACAACGGATCATCTTCTCCGTCTCCATGACGCAATCCACAAGCCCATGGCGAACAAACACAACGTTTTGTCTGTCTTTATTGACATAGAAAAGGCCGACGACATGGTGAAAAAAGAGGTTCTTCTATCCAAGCTCCTTAGCTATGGCATTTCAGGTCGATTGTTTCACTTTATCCGCTCATTTCTTTCCAATCGAACCTTCCAAGTCCGCATTGGCTCTACTTTATCCATGACTAAACGCCTAGAAAACGGCACTCCACAAGGCAGCATCCTTAACCCCATACTCTTTTCTTTGATGATAAACGATCTCCCAAAGCGAATCACCTCTCATGCTGCCCTGTACGCGGATGACTTTTGCTTCTGGGAATGTGGCTCTGATATAACCCTCTTAAACCAGCTATGTCAACGTTCTTTAACACAAGTGTGCAAATGGTGTGAAGACTGTGGTTTCAAACTGTCTAGCACCAAATCTGCTGCTGTCCTGTTTACAAGGAAACACACTCCAGCACCTATTTCCTTGTGACTGTAGGACGGTACCCGCCTTCCACTAAAAAATTAATACAGTACTTAGGGTTAACGTTTCAACGAAACGGTTCTTACTCGACGCATATACAGAAAGTTGTGGCGAAATGCCAGGCTCGGCTCAATGTTATTAGGATGTTGAAAGGTATGTCCTGCGGTGCAGGTAAACGTCCATTACTTACTGTCTATAGGTCGCTGGTTAGATATGTAACAGAGTATGGTATGGAGGCCTATTTGTTCGCGTCTCTTAGTCTATTAAAACCATTACAAAAGATCCCAAATGATGCACTGCGCTTGTATACTGGAGCCCTGGTCAGCACTCCAGTGATTTGCCTTCATCACGCGTGCAATGAGATGCCTTTGAACATTAAGCACAAGTTCCTGTGCCTGAAGTTTAAAGCCCATCTCTTGTCGTTCAGTGACCATCCAGCCCTGTCGTTAACTGAGGATTGCTGGCAGGAACGTTTTTGACTCGCCTGGTTTCTGCTCTTTTAATATGTTCACAAAGACTGAGGTTGATCATTCCGTTTTCGCCGCCGCTCCGGTGCGCATCCCGAATATTCCGCCTTGGTCGATACTTGGTCGATATAAAACCCGTCATCGACCTCACTCTCTTACAGTTTGTCCGTCAGACGGCATCTGCATTCGTTGCACCGGTTTTCTCTTCGCATTTGCACAATACATATGATCAGTTTGTTAAAATCTATACAGACGAATCAAAAACTTCTGAACGAGCCGGTTGCGGTATGTACATAGCGGATAGGAACCTACGATATTCTATTACAATAAACAAATTCTCCTCCTCCTTCACATCTGAACTCTTCGCCATTCTTCACGCATTGTACCTGGCATACTCATTGCAAATTATTAAGGTAGTTGTTGTCACAGACAGTCTCAGCTCATTACAATCGATCACTAATTGGAACTGGAAAAAGCATAGTTTCGCAAATAAAATTGCCCTCCTCTATTCCAGACTGTCAGCATGGGGATACGAGGTCCGTTTTCTTTGGGTTCCGGGCCACCAAAACATCCCAGGAAATGAAATTGCTGCTCAATTGGCAAAACTCTCCACTGACAAACGCTCATCCAATCCACCCAAATGTGTTCATTACAAACGGGTAAATACCCGATTGAATTTTACTGATATGCTGCCATATCTGTACCAGCACTCTTTCCATGCGTGGGAACTTCAATACCAGACTGACACAAGAGGAACTGCATACAAAGTTATCTTTCCTGCCCTGCTGCGGTCCTCTCTGTCCACCCACTCCCTCTTTAGTATAATCTTTCTTTTGTGCACAAGTCACCGTCACCTCAATCATCGTATGTCCCGTATTGGTCTTCATCCTGACGGGCTCTGCGACCAGTGTGAAATACCAGAAACTGTAGAACACGTTACTGAAGTTTGTACCAAATTCTCAGAGCCGCGACGTTGTCTGAAATACGCAGTCGAAAATCTTGGTATAAATTTTTCCACCCCAGAAATCCTTCGCAGCACAGCAGCTGCGAAGCATGTAGAAGCTTTTGTGCGAGAGTCAGGAATACGTAATAGATTCTCTTTACTCCTGCTCTAGCACTACAAGACCTCGCAGTCATACAGTGCCATCCCCACCCTCCCTTATAATAATAATAAGTCTCTTCTCTGCAATACAATACAATAGAGTGTCGAATATGAGGATTCACAGCACTTTGTAAGTCGTAACCTATAAACAGTAGGTAGGCAACTGCAATTCACCAAATTGCAATTACCACCTATTTCACAAACTTTTATGCCACATTTTATGCTACTCCATGTGTTCCATTATGAACTGAGGGAATCATAGCCACATAATTGGAATAAAAAGTTCAAAGTGTAACCAATACTGAAGTCAGTGGCGTAGCAGCCATTTGGATATTCTGGATTTATCCAGGGGCGGCAGAATCAGAGGGGGCGGCAAAAATTGGCCTAAAATAGTACACTGTAGAAAATATTCTGCACTTTCAAAAATATTCTGAGTCCGAAGTTTTTCACGGTTTCTTTAATCATTGTTTCCTGATTTCAAATCGTTTTTCTTCGTAATTCTGTTAAACGCATCCATTTAAACCACACAACCACTGCACTTTAGCCAAAGTTTGTACAAGCTTAATTCACGTTGCTTCACCCGAAATAATAATTTGATTGTTACGTATGGCTGTCATTATTACCTGCGATAAGGTCTCAGTCGCATATGTCACAAAGGAGCCCTATGTAACACCGACATGACTTGATGCTCTGTGAAGTTGTTTGGTATTTGCGAACAGAGTGCACGAAATAGATTAAGCTTTTGGTTTGCAGTTGAAACAATGTTGAGTTAGGTTGAATTTTAACTATTTGTGAAGTATTTCAACCTGCAAATGCAGCGAGCGAAAGAAAGTGGTTGTGTTCGCTGGTTCTGAAAGTGTTCTTTCAGAAAAAAGAGAGAAGTTAGGTCAGAAGAGGAAATGAAAAAGAATGAGGGCGCCATATTGAAGTTCCTAAACCTCTTTTTGGACGCTATTTAACCAAACGAGATGCACGAGGTTAACAGTGCTAGCACCAGTAAATCAATACCAGAAGTTGAGGCAGAAACAACGTCTGGCCTAATTAGAAATGATGAAGAAGCAGATGTTGAGAGCAATATAAGTAAAGCATATGCAGCAATTTTACGGAATGATGTGTCATGTAGCTCAGTGTTTTTCAACCATGTTGTTGCAGAGGAACCTTCCATAACTGTTTGCGTTGCTCATGAAACCTTATGCAATGATCCAAGTGTCTATATTGCTACAACCGCATAAAACTGCAGTTTTGTCCGCAAACTGCGAATTTTGTCCCAGGCAATTTCGGTCTGTTTCGGCGGAACCCCTGGCAGGGCAGACACTCGCGGAACCCTGAGGTTCCACGGAACCCCGGTTGAAAAACACTGATGTAGCTAGTTGTTCAGAACCAATAAACCATATGAGAGTTGAGTTAGTCAAAGCTGGACCAGAAAGATATCGGAATAAAGATGGACCTTTCTAATCGATGATTCGAGCTATAAACGTAGGAGATAGTGTAAAAAGCTGTGAGTTGCCTGTCAGCGAAATGGTTTTACAAGACCCTGAAAAAAGGGTTAGACCAGTGGTTCTCAAAATTCTTTTCACATTCCCCCTTACAAACCCAAACATTGTCAATTCTTCCTTTACAAAAGTCACAAAAAACAATTGCAAAAATTTCGCACTACTTGGATGTGGTTCCAGGCGTCTTTTGAAGCTATATCGCAGAGTAAAATTAAAACATTGCAAAAGAACAATTTTACAAAAGACCAGTTTAAAGAAATTGCAAAAAAATGAAAAACCATTACACCAAACTAATTTTGTGTGTTGAATGAACAAATAACAAAAACTTAAGTTTTTTTCATCCGCAGCTTTTCTTCCCCAATCGCTCCCTGGCACAAATTTCCTCCAAGGAATTAAAAATTCCTCCCTTAGTGAGCCAAGTTGCACCCGTTTGAGAAACACTGGGTTAGATGGTTCTGAGATCGCGGTTGGTGTATTCAAAAATCGATTCAGGGTAATATTGCTTCTGTTGCAAGTTATTTCTGTCGGAAAATGATTGTTTATGTTTCCAAACCTTTCAACACTTTCTGTCGTTTTAATCCATGTTTATTTGATCACGAAACTTCCAAAGTTAATCGAGATTGCTTAGGTGAATGTAATGAGCTCACACTGCAACTTCACATCCATCAAGCACTTGATAAAGGGATGCAGGTTGTCATTACATAAAGAACGAAAGAAATGGAGAGCCATTATTCGCATTATAATTGATGTCATCCTTTTTCTAAGCAAGCAAAATCTATATTTTCGTGGCCATCGTGAATCATCTGACTCAAAGAAACAAGGTCACTTTCTTGAAAGTATGAAGCTAATTGCCAAATATAATCATGTCATGAATGAATATCTTTCTGATATTCAAGTATCGAAAAAACGCATGCCAACGTACCTTCCTCCTACTATACAAAACCAGTTAATTTAACCTCTGGGAAAAAAGTGAAAAATCTTATTCTAAAGAAATAAACGAAGCAACATACTTCTCAATCTTACTCGACAGTACTCCTGATGTGTCTCATACCGATCAGATAGCTTCTGTAGTAAGTTACGTAAAAGTTGAGGAAAGCGAAGCACAAATAAAGGAGTCTGTTTTAATTCCCACCGCATGGGTATATGGCCAAATAAATTACTAATCCTGTTCTCAATGAGCTTCATGCAAATGACTTGGACACGATGATGTGCAGAGGTCAAGCTTATGACAACGCTTGCACAATGTCAGGAACCATTCTAGAGTACAACGCAGAATAAAGGAGATAAATTCAAAAGCATCTGTTTTTTGTGGGAATCACTCGCTCAATATTGCGGGCGTTCATGCAGTTGGATCTTCCAAACTCTCTGATACCTTTTCACTCCTATTTAACCAAATGTGATATTATTCGTTCGTTAAGCTTCTATTGCATGTCGTGCTTTACAAAAAGTTAGTTAACCGGTTGAAATGTACTTATGGCAACGGCATTCTTCTCTCGTCAGTATACATAACACGCATTTGGATTCTTGCACTGCGAGCAACGTTCATAAAAATATTTTAGCAGTGATGCTGTGCTGACCAGCGTAGGATGGGGGACGGCAGAATTGCCAAAATCCAGGGCGGCAAGCTATGCTGCTACGCCACTGACTGAAGTCATCCACTTCCAGTATTACATATTTTGTACAGTGGTTGAATCATTCAACTCCACCCAGGTGTAATGTAAATCTATTCATCAGTATTGGGGTGATAGACCTTCAGTCCAATATCCGATGTCTTGTAACCTACCGAATAATCTTTCGGTTTGCTTTGCTGATTCAATCTGCTGATTGTTTCCCTAACTAGGTGTAGTTAGTGACTGCTCATAGTGGTAAACCACGTAGGTTTGAAGCAATGCTGGGCGAAGTGCGGCTCGCCGACATAATTTGTGTGGCTCTTCTAGATCAGGGCTTCTCAAACTATGGGTCGCGGCCCCAAGCGGGGTCGCGAAATATAATTTTGGGGCAGCGAAACAAATTGGCTTGACAAACTAGATGTAAATGTTTTTGTAAACTAATGGGACGTTTGCATGTATCACTGACATCTAGACTATCCATCAAGGGGTAGCCGAGAAACAAACTCTTTTAAAATGGGTCGCAGAACAAAAAAGTTTGAGAAGCCCTGTTCTAGATGAATGGCAATATCTCAAATTGCCTCTTATTTAAACAGTGGTGCCACTCACAGTGTTTTTCCATCACGCTGTGGCCCCATTAATATCAGGCCGTGGCCTATTAAAAGATCTGCCGTGTCCCACTAGTGGGCCATGGCCCGCAGGTTGAGAAAACCTACCTTAGTGTAAACGACAACTCTAGGAACGTTTGTTGGATACTTTCTGGGAACAAGCAAAAGAACTGAAATTTGACCTGTCAGAATGTTGGGAAAATGATATGATAATGGTCATGGGCGTGGGAAGGATTTTTTCCAGGGGGAGGCGCTAGAGGATTTTTCTAAAATTTTTCTAGGGGTGCCAAAAGTAATGAGATTTGGTTTATACCACTCGAAACTGAGAAAACAAACTTTTTGCTGAAATTTTCAAAATCCAGGGGGGCCTTGACGCCCCCTACCCTCCTTCCGACGCCCATGATAATGGAGCAAACATGCAGAAGAAACGCTCTAGGGTCAAAGCAAGAATATTAGAGCTGAATCCCAAATCTGCGCATGTGCCAAGTGCGTATTAGCCAATGTGCTCAGCACACACGCTGATCAGCCATAGCAGACAAAATAAAGTCAATTGTTTCGGATAAAGACATGAACACTTTAGGGATATTTACAATGTTCCTTGAAATTTGCAAGTAAATTCATTCCGTGGTATTCGCATTACGTCGACAAATTAACCACCCCCATAAAATTTTTCTTCGTACGCCACTGCAGAAGGACTTAATGAATATGAATCCTATCTCCATCTGTATGACCGGCTGATCGCGTATGCAGTAGAGAAACCATGTATACAGCAGAGAAATGATTGCGCACATGCAATAAACTGGTAATTAATGGTTTGAACACCTTTTCAGGAAGAAAATCCCCATGAATAATAGATTTTCTCACAGCTGATTAGTCATCTAGCGTCCAGAGCTTATATATAGGTGAGGCAATGAAGGAGACTTCGTAACTAATGAACTTTTGAGGATATGTTTTCCAGTGTTGGCTGAGTATTTGAAAGAAATGAACTGTGAATTCTGCCGAGCCGAGCTGTAAAGACAGAAGCCTAAATTTGAAAAGTTTCATCAGTTAATATCAAATCGTTATTTATTCAGTTGCCATAAAGCAGATATATCGCTTTTTTCTGCGTTTTTTCGGCAATAACTCACGAACCACTAAAGAATGTCGACAAGTAAACTATTGGAACAAAGATTTTCGCTAGATCTTTCAGTTGAATCTCACAAAAATGTATCTTTTCTTTTGAAAAACTTGAGAAAATTGTCAATTTTGTGTTCTTGTTTTTGAAACAAAAAGTTTTTGAACATTTTGTTTTTGATCATTTTCAAGAAAATTTATTCACGCCTACGTCTTAGCGTTTTTGAAGCGTGTTTTGTCTTCGAACGTTTGCAATGAATATCGTTAACCACCAATACCAAAAAAAGTAACCTCCCATTGTTTTGGGGCTAAAGAAACTTGGGTCGTATAAACGCATTTCTGGAATATTAAAAAAAGCGATTTTTAGGATATTACGCCAGAACTGTTGCAATATCTAATTTTGGAGTGCACCATTGAAACGAACGTGGAAAATACAACCAAAAACAAAATAAGTCGAAAGTTTTCGAACATTTTTGGTTTCCTTTTTGTCAACTCTTTTCAAACGTACGTCACATGTATAGCAACTTTTAAATTTTAAATTAGCATAATTTTTGGCTTTTTATGGTTTCTGCTTGAAAATTGCTAGGACGCTGTAGGACGTAGATGTGAAGATATTGTGAAACTTTATTTTTTTGTTTTCGGAACCGGAGATATGAATTTGTTACGCAAGAAATGACAAAAATCCCTAGAAAATCAGCAATATCCTCCCTGTATACCCCCAAAACATTAGCAAAATTTTTTTGTTAATTTTTTACAATACTTGTGAATTTATAACAATGTTTTCTTACAATTTTTTGCAAACTTTCTTACAATCTTTGGCTGACATTTTTCATGTAGAACGAATTTTTCTAACGCGTTTGCATAATTTTCTACACGCTTTCAAATAGACCTACTGCTTTTTTGTCTATCCTCTTTTTTCGTTTTTTCCCCCGTTTGTGGACACAAATTCATTCCTAAAACCTCAAAAGATGTGCGATTAAAAACCTTTTTCTGCGATAAATAACGGCGATTAAAAACCTTTTTTTGCGATAAATAACGGGTGGGCGTACCTTTAGCGGTTCGCGAGTTATCGTTTTTTTCCTACGTTTGAGGTCACAAATTCATTCCTAACACCTCAAAATATGCGCGAAAAAAAACACGTTTACAATAGCTTACGGGTGGACGTAACTTTAGCGGTTCGCGAGTTATCGCAAAAATTGCACAGCAATGTCAATATATCGAGTACTGCGACCCCTCAGGGGATACAGCAATGAAATGAAAGCATATATGCAAAAAAACAGAAATTGAAAGTTTGAATACCATCTCAGAAAAAATAATCGCCATGAATTATAGATTTTCCCACGGCTGGTTACTCATCTAGCTTCCAGTGCCTATATATAGGTGAGGGAATGAGGGATATTTCGTAACCTTCTGTGCAATGAACTTTTAAGGAATGTGTTTTCCAGTATTGGCTGAGTATTTGAAATAAATGAACTGTACGTTTTGCCAAGTCAAGCTGTATAGACAGAAGCTTAAGTTTGAAAACCTTCATCAGTTAATATTCAAATCATTATTTGTCCGGTTGTCTTTTTACGGGCAGAAGCTAAGGTTGTCTGGAATGTTTTTTCCTAAATTTAGCGTTTTTCCTTGATTGTAATGTTTTTTTATTAATGTAATGAGTTTTTCATAAATTCAATGTTTTTTCATGAATGTATTGTTTTTTCTTGAATGCAATGTTTTTCAGGAATGTAATGCAGCCTTACAAAAAAACTCAAGTAGAAGAAAAACTGAAATCACATTTTGAACATTTAAATATTCAACATAAAGCTTAACATGAAAACTGAAGGAGCAGCACTGAAGACGCTTGGACGGGTACCACTTGAAGTCTTTTCGAAAGACGTTGGTGATATCCCCTAAAAGACAGGGTCTCCAAACGTCGGCACAGGAGACATTTCGGACACGCCAAGCCATTTCATCCGGCCGCAAAGGAGACCCCTGCTGTAAAAAAGCCTACCTGGGCGCGGATTTTAATAGGGCGACTTCTGCTACCAACATGGGCGTCGGAAGGATTTTATTCAGGGTGAGGTAGAAATGCACTTTAACAAACAAATTGGTAGGGGGATGCAAAAGTGGTTAAATTCGTTTTTTCCTCGTAAAAACTAAGAAAACAACCTATTTTTGCTGAAATTGTCAAAATCAATGGGGGCGTTGCCCCTTTTGCCTTTCTTCCGAGGTTCATGGTAACCATCTGAAGAAACGCAAACGAAAAAGTATTTTTTAGTTTTTGACCGTGCTTGAAGTGAGTTGTCAGCTGCAGACAATTTAAAGACACGGAGCTGTGCACGTGCAAATAGCTGTTGATAATGACGATTTTAAAAGTTTGCTCCACCGAACTTGTTGCGACAAAAACGTGGCTATGAAATAAGTGTTCGCCACAGAACGGCGATATTTAACAGCAACGCCTAATTAACTTTGTGCTTCGTGGTTTGCTATAGCAAGCACTAAGAGAACCTAAACAAAAAAATTTACAGGTTTTAAGGCGATTTTACACTAGATATTCCTTATTGTTGGCTGGCAAATGATCTAACCTTTGATGACATAAATGGCAATGTTTTGGTTGATCTAAATGCAGCATTTCTTTAATTATTCTAAGGCTTTACAAAAACTCTTTTCAAATGCTTTTTTCTCGAACGCTCTTCACACTTCGGATTTTTCCAGTAGATTCTCAGCAGCTAAATGCCTTTGGAAATTTCTTGTAAAAAGGCATCATTTGCACACGTGGTATAATTAAGGCCGAAGAAGAATGTGACTGCTTATTGGTGAAACCATTTGAGTTTAATGACCAGCCTTTGGTTTGGTAGTTAGTGCGTCCGCTTCCGTGGTAGTAGGTCTGGAGTTAGATTAGGCCCGTAACCAGCTTGGGACATCAGGGGGCAAAGAAGTTTCTGAAAGGGGACCAAAATTTTTAAACTATGCCCAATATCATTAAACTATGTCCAACACATTTTTCCACGGGGGGCGAAACGTTTTGTAGGGGGGCTTCGCCCCCCCAGGTTACGGGCCTGAGTTAGATTCAGTTCCGGGTCTTACCAAGGCCTTGTGAACTGTTACTGTAGCTTTTTTGTTAGGCGCACGATGTGCAGAAGATCTGCAGGGAAAATATTCTTTAAGGCAGCAGTCTTGAAGGCACAAGCTAGTCAAAATGATACAAGCTCTTGCACAAGCTCAGTTGTGCCACTGCAAGACCGCTTATATCTTATAAGCATGACGTTCCTTCATATGTTGGTTCAAGCTACTTAACCACTCTTTTTTAATAAACAAAGTTTGGTTTATCAAAACTCGACTTTATCGAGTAACTGTGATGGTCATCATTCAAGTTAGTTCAAGTAACTATAAAAGTCACTATTGTGAAGTTCACGATACGTTGTTGCACACTTATGTTGTACTATTGCGGCTCTGATTTTTGTGCGATTTGAGGCTAATCGGAGTAAAAGTTATGCTTTGCAGCATTAGTAATTCATTCATATTTCCGTAATATTTCAAAGTGTGCAACAAGTCCAGTTTGTCACTACAGACCAAACTTAGTAATTAATATATTATATTGGTGCGCAGACATTTAATCACGAAATCGCAACCGTCAATAACGGACATGTTTAATCAATTGCCGGCTAGCCACGCATACTAGGAAACACGCAGACATTAACACATCCTGTAATTACTAGAGATGGCGTGAAGTAGGAGATTCATCCCAAAGCTTTTCGTCTGACACTCTTCAGGGGATATCGTCAGAATGAAGTGGAGATACTACCGAACTGGTTTATATACAGAAAAGAAGAGATCTCATTGGTTAAA
>Ga0210059_1005182_pt1 | contig 20959 bp, 13 predicted proteins | sample Ectturendosymbi2_FD_188042 | JGI IMG/M metagenome (GOLD analysis project Ga0210059, IMG submission 188042) | Ecteinascidia turbinata endosymbiont from Florida, USA - Sample 2 (SPAdes) (version 2) | ecosystem: Host-associated > Tunicates > Ascidians > Unclassified | place: Key West, Florida...
GGATTGCATGAAGAAAATTATTGCCAAATTGACATTATAAGCGAATTGAAATGCATATAAAAGATGCCATCACAATCAAACAAAATGTAACGTTATCGGAGAACTGACGTTACAGAGGAAGTCTTTATAAACGAATTCAACTGTATAGAACAGATTTACATAAGGTTTCAGGCCCCATTTAGATTAAACTAAAAAGTTAGTTTCAGGGCAAGTTGTCTATTTTTGGGGCAAATTGTTAGTTTCAGGGCAAATTTTTTCCGCCCCCCCAGTAAAATGCCTTCCCGTACGCCTATGATTCTCGGAATTTTTGGAGTTGCATTTGTGAGAGCCCTGAACGCGTAGTAAAACCACAGCCCAGCCCAATTTTGAGTTAGTAACGTTTCGGCTCTCGTGCATAAACCAAATTCTGCTGACTGAGTCAGAGTGTTTCTGATCACCGAAAAGACCACAGGTCTGAGCTGTGGATTTCACAAACAGTTAGTATCTGATATACGTTTATTACTATTTCGCTTGAATGTCTAGCTCACAGTGAATTTAGTGTAAGTTTACTGCTGTCTTCGAGTTCAGTCGCAGCAAAACGCCTTTCCGCTGTTAACTGCTGAGCTGGTAGTAAACCGGTTGCGCGCTTTCAAGCTTTAGTTGTCTTTCCACTCTGAGTTGATTGATAGTGCGGTCTGATTGATTACTGCCCCTGCGCCTGGTAGAATGATGGTTTGGCTGCGCTTGATAGAATCGCTTAGTTGTTTCTTTTTTTTTTGATATGATGGTTTGTTGTTGGCGCTTTATAACTACAATGATTTTGTAGCGCCACGACTGAGTTTGTACAATTGTTGGTTTCGTTTCACTCGTTGTTTTTGTGTTGTGGTTGTGTTCCCTGCAGCTCTTCCGCACACCGTGCGCCTGTCAAGAAGGCTACAGTACCAATTTACAGGGTCTTGGTAAGACCGGTCGTGTACCAGCACCGAAGCGGACGCACTTTCCACCAGACCACGGGCTGGTTGCTTAGTTGTTTCTCTTGTATTTCAGAAACTGTGTTTGACGATCAATCTCCGCTGAAGTTTGTCACTTGTTGGATTTGTTACAAGACCTTGCGTTGATTGCCTTCCGTTCCGCTTGCAATTGCTGTAGGGAACAAGATACTACAGTTCCGTTGGTGCGCTGGTTTCGTAAGGATCATGTTGAGGCGAAGGTTTTGTCAGGCACGCGTTCCTCAAATTTCTGCCCACCAGCTCCCCATGGCTCGCAACCAAGGCTAGCTGCCGTAACAACTTGCGCTGTCGTTATAAACCAACGGTTGCTAACCAGCAACAGGGATGCATTTGCCTATGTGAAGAGGTACATTTAAGGTTAGCAATAGAAGGGAAAATATGTGTTTATATATTATTTATTTCCAGATATTTATACATATACCAGTGAACATTATTTTCAAATTGCTTATTGTTAAATATATTAACTTTTGGACATAAACACGAAGTCTACATATATCATTCTAAAAATCTCAAAGTTATTACAAATTCAGTTAATTTTTGTTATTTTACTCAGCCTTTTAGTCATAAATTTGAAAGGTTGGTGCTCATCTGTCGAAATGCCGAAGGGATTCATGGTCAGAGAAAAGTTGGGAATCCCTGTTATAAACGAACAAAATATTCTGCGCGGACCGACAAAAAGCGTCTATGTAGGTGAAGTGACGATACAGCCGAAGCCGAAGTAGATATAGCCGAATTCGAATGCACACAAAACATATGAATTCTGCCAGGACCGACGAAAAAGAGTCGCTATATAGCCGAAGCCGTTATAGGCGAATTCTACTGTATTTACTTTGTTGTGAAGATATGGTGCTCCTCTATTTTAATCACACACCCAGTGTCAGCTACGAACTTCCACTTCTCCATCTTTAACCAATTGAAATGCACAAAAAAATTCCAAAACCGTTCTTGGATGCCAGTGGCACCAGATTGCATTTAAAAGTTACGGCCTACCAAAAACATTGACCATAAAATGCACACGTATATTTTTCGAAAACTAACTTGCTTGATAGTAGAATGATTACAATAATATTTATTTGAAACACATATATTTCCAGTTGCTGAACATGACGTGACGGGCTATATCATAAACAGAAAAGAGTCGATGTAGTCGGGTTATCACAAGTACAGTCCGGCTACACAAACAAATCTTAGTTTCCTCCACTACTGATAGCATCACTCACGTCCAAATTTTTGCAGAGTCACTACTTCTATGGTTTATTAAACGTTTGTAATTTGGTGCAAATCAACCATACCTCGCACAACCTAAATTTTAGGAAAAAATAGTTACCCTGGACAGGACTACTTTAGTGACAACATCCCATAAGGTAATCTATACGGCGCTGTTCGTAAAAAAATTGTATCGGACATATTTAACACAAAAAAACTGCTAAATCAGACAGATTTAGCTAAATCGTATGACGGGCACAGGACGACAATACTTTTTTACAAATATGAATAACAGAATAAATTTTGTGAAAATATGCCCATACCTTCTTACTTGTTTGTGCGAGTATCCTAAAAATTATTTGGTGAAAATCGAGTTACATATCAACCACCAACCTAAAGCTCTCTTACCGACATAGATCGTTTCTCACAAGCTGCGCAGACACTCTGGGCTGAAAACCGGTAGTAATTTTCATTTGAGCTCAGTACTCCGATTTTTGACCACCCAAGCAATGACAATGTGTCCAAAATAGCTTCCACCTGAAATGAAACAGTTTTTGTTAAGACCACACCAATGTGGCGGCGGTACAAGAAATCCTTTCAAAACACAACTGATGATGCAAATTTCTTACAGTCTCGTTCTTGAAGCGTGGTTTACTCACACAAGGTAAAAAAAAATAGAAAATGGAATTTTCGCAACCGAGTTTTGCTTCACGTTTTTACTACTTTCTCAATGTACGATGGGCAAACGGGGGAAAAAATTTTATGGGCAAAAATGTGATAGCGTTTTGAAGCAATTAAGTTGTACCAATTAAGATCACTGCTCCGTGGCAACATTTAACATACTGTGTATACGCTCATTAAAATGTTGGCAGCAACTCTTTCTATATTTTAAGAGACAACTAATTCGAAATGAAGAGAAGAACCTGGACATGCACAGACCGTGTGCACTGTGCATGCCGCACGGTCAGAAGCAAAAATTCGTAAAAATGTATTTAAGCTCGCGTCCATAAAGCTTTGTGCCTCATGTGACAGCCACGATCAATGTAGACGCAAATTCACAAAAATGAAGTAAATAGGAGAAAACTTCGTTTATCACTCAATCACTCCAAAAAAGATTGGCTTTAATGCAAAAACGTGCGAAACTCTAAGCTATTCGAAAATCCACACTAAAAGTCGTTACTGCAAGGTTCTTAAGTTCAGAGGTGTATAGAACATGTGCGAACTAATGGCATACTTAGAAGTGGATTAAAACGAAAGAAATTGAATGAAAACAAGAAATAAAATCATTACAAATCATTACACACCTTGGCGATTCAATGCGAAAGACATAAAAATATCATTTGTTGATACTACGGATCTCTTTCCAGGAAGTAAATTGGAACAAGTTGGGTCGAGTCACGGAGTGTTGAAGAAAATTGACCGACTTAAGGGAATGTGATTGGTGGTAATCATGTCAAAAACATTTTCGCAATTGCTTGGAAGACGCCAAAAAAGTTTGATTGACGCATGCCATTATCCAATCAAGTTAAGTATGTATGCAATTCCATTCACGGGATAATTTCATACAACAATGAAGATAAGCACTTGTTTATTTTTAGCAACAGCTAAATTATAACAAAATCAGGACGGCTAGCATGTGCGGAACACCCACAGTTTTAGTTTTTGCTGCGTGCTTACTTATTCTAGACGTCCATTCCGCATGCTCAGCTAATTTTTCGCTTTTTCATGCAGCTTTCTTGCCTTTTGTTACAGCGAAATTATTCCTTGATTGCGAAGAGATGAAGAGTGATTGCAAAAAAAGGAAACACCCTTCCGGTAGTTACGTTTTCACAATTATTCAAATAGATTATGATGCCATGTATTTGTGACGTCACGGATTTCGCACGTTTAGGAATTCCTAACTCAGCGCCTACGAACTAAAGCACACTGTAACCAGCAATAGCACAAGCTATTTCTCCTAAGATATTAAAACCTTGTTAACAGTTGATCTTTTGGCTGCTTAAGCTTCTCAGTATTTGAGCTTGTAATTGTGTACTGTACGGAACCAATGTAGGGTTCTTGGTTGGTTGCGGTGCCGAATGTAGTCGGTCGATTACGATTGCACAGAGATCCCTACTAGTTGAGTGCAGGGCTGTGGAATCGGTACTCAAATTTCAGGCTCCGGTTCCAGCTCCGGGCATCAAATTTTTGGCTCTGGCTCCAGAATCTTGAGATCTTTGGCTCCGGCTCCAGAACAATTTGGTCCGAAAAACAGAAAAAAACATTGTATTATTTGTACAACTGGCTTGAACCGGAACCCAATTTTCAGGTTCCGGCTCCACCATCTAAAAAAAAATTTTTGGCTCCAGCTATCCAAAATTGCTGGGGCTCCGGCTCCACAGCCCTGGTTGAGGGGCCAACCTAGTTGTTGCAGGAGGACAGGTCAGTCTCCCAAGTAAACAACCTGACGTCTTGAAGTTGCCAAGCCAATACAAGGCGAAATAAAAGGCTCTCACGACTTTGTCCTTTAATAGCTCTCCGGTAGCACTCTAAGTTGATTGCTTCTTTTGATTATATTCAGATAAACAGTACAACAAAACCTCCAATACACATGAATGTGAAGTCAGAACAATGTAACGTTAAACGGTTCGATGTAGAATGATGATGAACAAAAGCGTTGGGGGTTCGCGGGCATGAAAAATAAATGAATTAATTAATCATCTTCTGAGCTTGCTTTCGAACGTATAACTTGAAAAATATGTGCTATTCTGATGTGTGAAGTACAAGGATTTGGCATGAAAACTCTTCAAAGAACAATTAACGAAGCTTTTTCTGAATTAAAGATTTTCCGTCTGCTTGAAACAAGTTGCATTCTGGACTTCTATGGCAATGGCGAAATATCTGCATAGGTTCGTTTGGAACAGTTAATCAAACTACAAAACCATCAACTGATTCTGTCACAAACTGCAGCTTTGCTTTCAAGTTTTGTTCCAGAGTCTCTTCACTTTGATTGCAAATATTTTTAGATGATTCTTTGATGCTATTCCTGCCCAAGTATTGCCCACTGCGTTTCGGTTCTGCAGAATTTTCTTTTTGAATTTAAAAATATACTAGTGAATCATAGAGAAAGTTTACAATCGCTTGCCTTTTTTCTAGCCTATGCTCACATATGTCCATCTCCTATTGATCATGCCTGTCAATTGCTCGAGAACGCGATTTCCTACCAACGACTTGGAAACGAAAACAAATGCACTAGCGAGCTACAAGTTTGTCACCTCTCTATTTACAAAGCACAGTTGCTACTTCCGCAATTGTAATCGAATTCGAGCCATTTCTTGTTTTCTTTTACCAAATCAATTGTTAGTCCTTTGAAACCATGATCTTGCACGTGGATTTTAAATTTATATTAACTTCAGTATTTCACCGAATTCAAATTTTATTGAATTTATATAAAACTGAGTGGTACAAGTTCAAGCAGCTATAGCTTCACCTGCTGTTCGGGTATGCAGACGGAAAAGACTCGGTTTGGTGAATAATGGCAAAAAACTAACCCCCGTGGTCGAACGAAGAGTTGAAAGATGCTATTCATGCAAAGAAGGTAGCCCACAAGACTTCAAACAAAGCCGCCACTTCTTTGCATTCGCGGTGCGCTGAAGCGCGAAAGTCTTCAGCCTCACGGTGAAAAAGTCCAAAATGCAATCTTGGGAAAATTCCGAACATAAACTGGATACCAATTATTGGCAAGATTAGTAAAGAAAACGCAGTTCTTAGTGAGCTTGGTAAAAAGCGGGAACATTCAAACATCGCAAAGTTGTCAATTTTTAAGTCAGTTTAAATCAGGGGTCGGCAACCTGCGGTCCACGGGCCGGATCAAAATCATCCGACCCGCAGCCCCTTTGTAAACTGTAGTAAATGTTTGGCCCGTCTAGTGGTATTATATTTTATGAATCTGCCCTCCTTGCAACTTCTTGTATTGCATACTTATGAGGAACTACTCATGAGAAACCGCACTGCTATAAATGTATTTTGGGCTTTCGTTACTTACAACTATGAAAATCAGGAGTTAATCTTTTCCATGAAATTCCCAAGTTTTATCAGTAGCATAAACAGCAAATGGTACGGAAGCGTTGGTGGAAATTAGTAGGCCTACGGCCCGGCATACAGTGCAAAGTTTGATTTTGGCCCGCGACTAGGGAAAGTTTACCGACCCCTGGTTTAAATCATGAATCTTGGGTAATGACCGAAAGAATGTTATCCCATGCGCAAGCGGTAGATATGGGATTTTTGTGAAGAGTTCACGATGCTACACTTCGCGACAAAGTACGCAGCTGTGAAATTCGTGAAGCCCTGAATATCTAGCCACTTCTCCGAAACCAGAGCAACGTTGATTCGGCAATATGACCAGAACGTCCCAAGAAAGATTGGCGCGGCAAGTCTTGCTGGCTACACCAAGGACCAGGTGGAATGAATACATCTCCGACCGTGCTTGGCCCGTCTTGGTGTGAAGCCAAGCGGTATATCTGAGATTGCTGTTGACCGTGAGGTATTTCGAGTTCTCCTTGGGCTGCTTCCCCCGCGACCCTCCCTAGAGACGGGTGAGACAATGAATGAATGAAAAAAATAATATTACATCAGGCGATAGCTTCTTTTAAATCCAGCATTTTTTAAGTGTGATTTCCTATACCAATTCGATTTTTTTATTCAGGCATGTTCGCACCAATCGTTCCCATCCCAGACCGAATGGGTGCACTACAAAGGGGCCCCGCATTTCATAAATAAATCTTTGTTGAAAGTTTAAGAAGCTTACAAAAATTTGGCAAAGCTTTTGGATTTTTTTTGTTTTGAAGAATTTGCTAAAGCATTGCAGAAATTGATATCCTTTTTTTGTCTATGTTCATGACATACGGAATACGAAAAGCCTCGTGATTTTCGTGGGGTATCATATTTTAAGATATGGTGTTGCTATGTCACTCTAAATGTCTCAGTATGAATCAATCACTTCAACCAGGCTTTTAAATTCTTGGCTACGTTGTTTAGTGGGCCTTATCGTAGACCTAGATCTTACTCCATCTGTTGAGTTTTCCCCATTGGCTTACTCCGTGGATGATGTAAGATTTATTTCTGTTTTCTTGTCAACGTATCTGATTTATTTATTTTCTTCATATCTCAGTGAGAAAGTAGCATGTTTCAAACATGGTGCCAGCTATTAAAGCTTTTGGCGAAAAATGCAATTCTGGGAATAATATGACTTAATTGTAAGTCTGTTGCAACTTCTTTCATTATCCACCATTTCTTATACAGGGCTGCTGCCAACTTTTTCAAATTGCAATAAAGTAGCCTACAGGAAAAATCAATGTGTTCCATCGAGTGAACAAGACTATGAATAAAAAAGGTCTTTCATTTCGCAACTGGTAAGTTTAGGAGTTCTTGTTGACAAAAGTTAAACTTTTCATGCTGTCACTAGCGAACATCAATTTTTAATACAAAATGGTTTAAATGGGCCACAGACTGAGAATGGGCCAGCCAAAATATTGAAAATATCAGCTGCTGAAATATTACTTTCCTCAAAGTCATGTACAGTTATCTTCAATTTTTCCTTTATATGCTGCAAGAACAATAAGTAGACTTTATGCATTGTGGAATTTCTGTTATAGATTATCAATCAGTTGAAAAAATTTTGATCAACTGTTTGGAGCAATTGGTTGGTCTGCTTAAAAAATGAGAGCATAAAGCTTTCCAAGTATGTGTAAATACACGCTCAATAAATGGTGGCAGAGACAACCACCTGGTAGATACATGGTGAAGAATTTCAAGTAATTCTGCATCAGCAAATGAATTAAAATCTTTGAGAGTTTCATGTCTGTTTGCTGAAATTGAAAAACGGCAATAAATTTTTAGGACAGTATTTTCAAAGTCCATGTTCAAGTTTCTCAAAGCAAACCTTAAAATGTTAAGTAAAATGTAAAGCATTGCAATTAGCCCTAATAACATCATTCAGTGTGAGGATATTGGTGTATGTTTTCCTCCAAATTTGCAATTTGCATTTTATATCTGCACCTGCACAAAAAAATACTTTTTCCAATCCCATTGTATATTCGCCATTGTGATCTTCAAACAGTTAATATTACATCAGCATTCTCAACAAAATCAATTACAAAATTTATTTTGCCAATTTCCACATTAAAATATTGAATATGTTTTTATGATTTGATGCACTGATTTGAAGACTAAAGAAGAGAGGGTGCCCTTGTTGTTTCAAATTGTTGGTAACCACTTCTAAAGCTTTTTTGCCAAGAACATTTGTAACAAATGCCTCTGATTGGTTTGAGCACATGATAGTTTTGCTTCAGTTTTTCAATGCTGGTGCCTGGTAAAGTTTTGAATATAATTTTAAAGTACAATCAAGTGAATTGTATGAAAGACTGTGTTTGACTGCATGATATATCTGAGCTATTTCTGAAGCAACAACATCGTCTACATCTTTAGCATTTACCCCAAATATATCAAAACGGGAACTAACAGCAGTAGCTCTTGGTCTACTCTTGTGGCCATCTGAATTTCTATGTTGCTTTGCTACAATACCCATGTATCCAATTTTAAGGAGGTTCAGTCTAGGATGTGCTAGACATACCAGCATAGGTATGTCAAAAATGTCAAAACCAATGTCATAAGGACATGGACAAAAGAGGAAATTAAAGGACTATACTCTGAGATAAAGGACGGTTGGCAACCCTAGTAGCTGCCACCAATCCCATAAGCTCCGAATGTTTTCAAGAAAGATTACCATCTTTCGAAAATAACGTTCAACGTGTACAACCGCACATGAACTACAAGTGCAAAACCACTATAAAAAGGTTACAAACTGTTGTGAACGTCGTCTCGTTGGCTACGGCGAAACCTTTCGAGAGAAGCGCGTCTTGTCTACAAGCCTAACCATTAGACACAGCAAACAACCCGGCTTACAACGGCAAAAAATTCAAAAATGCACAAAATTTTCGGACACGGTAAAATCACAGGTAAAACGAAATTGCAAGACAAAAGCATTCAGCTTACCCGCAACAAATCGTCATCTGCTATTCGAAGAACCCATGGAAACCTATCTTCATTGTACATCCACGGATCGCTTGACAAAGGGTAAATATGAGGAATCGCTGTTCCACCCAAAAAAACACGGAGTAGGTGGAAGCCAGTTACTGTTTCAGGCCCTATGATACCGACAACTTCCTTGAAGGTCTTGATTGTTCCTGCAGCTTGAAACAAATGTGTTTCCAAGTCATTTTCATAGTCATTGACGTACAGTAACGTGATGGTTACATTCCAGCCATGAGCCTGAAGAATGTCCTCGTTGATGCGTGAGGTTGCACATAGCAAAGTTTTCGTTAAGTTGATTCTACCTGATTCCTTTCTTAAAATGATAGTAACGTCGGGATCTTTTACTTGACAAATTGCTGTATGCCACAAAATCAGTAAGCTTGCTGCTACACAACACAGCCTAGCTTGTCTCTTCATGCTGTTTTGGTTAAACAATTGCTGGCAGCACTATGGTTTCAATGATTTGTTGCTATGTTACGTCATAAAACTGATTGCTTTCCTCAAACTTCTGTAATACACTTCAATGCGTACGCAGAAATACTTGACGTAAATTTGAACGTAGCGGTTGGTCAACAATTCAAAGGGCCATGACGCAACGTGAGAAATGAAGCCCCGAAGTTTTTAGTCACAAGTTCAACAAAAAGTGTTTCCTTGTTGTCCCAACGTTTGCATGAGTCGAACAATTGTTACAAGTGAACACTCAAAAAGCTCAGATATTGGTTCTGTTTGATTAGGGGTTTGGACAATGCACAGAACTGTAAACCCCGCCTATCATTGCCTTCCCACTGGGTGGTCGATCTCTGTAGGCCAATACGTTTCCTCGTTGTGTCTTTGATACTTGAATATTTAGCGGAGAGCTGCGCGAATACACCTGAAGCATTGGAAAAATACCTCCAAATTTAGGTAAAACCCTTTTCGTATAGATTCTGGTTCTAGCAAGTAAAACAAAAGGGTAAAGCAGCTCAAACCGTTGTCAAAACAAAATAGTGCACTGAAATATTCGTACCATCAGTTTAACCGACATGACCTTGGTGAAATTGATGATTGGTCTGGAAATATGTGAACTATTGGTATAAATAAAAGAATCTGAATCCTGCTGTTTGGGGATGCATCATAAGCGACTGGTGGCAATAAGCAGGGCTTTGTGCTCATTTTCATTCCAATCTGCTATAATAATCGAAGTTGCACCTTCGCTTATAGAAACGCCACCAAACTGGTAACCAATATCGAAAGCAAAGGCAATCCGAATTAAAAAGTGCAAGTCTTTAACTTTTTACAAAGTAGTTCAGCAACATGGTTTGACACTGTGTTGCGCAGAAGTATTCGAATGGTTCGCCTTATAGCTATTAGGCTAAAGCAAAATGTGAGGTCATCTGTGGTTCAGGAAGTTTTCCATAACAGAAGTGCACTTTAAAAGTTGCATCGCTAGGGGTCACAAGAGTATACTTTTCCAGGGCGCAACTCCTACAGGGGGCGTCAAAAGCAACTGGTCAAATATTACCAGATTGTTATCACAATGCATGTTGCTTGGTAAATTTAAGTCTATCGCGTTACGTGTGGGAGTGAAGGCCTTGTGCCAGGCAGGGCTGGCCTTTAGCCGATTGCTTCCAATCGGGCCCCGGGCCGAAGGGGACCCCGCGCTACGCCTACTGGCCTACGCAAACTCACACTTTCAATCGAAACTGCTTGTGCAGTGCCGGCGTGGGATCAACAGTATTTTTAAGCGTGAGGCCCGTTGCCAAAGAAAACCAAAGTGAACTGCGTGATTTTTAATGCTCTTAAATAGTATAATTCGTTCTTCAATCGTAACAATGGTCACAGTTTTTCGGTAATGTGTAGCTTAGTTTTTTCAATAGCAGCTAATTCAGGCCCGTCTCCAGGATTTAGCAGCAGGGGGCCAAAAATCAAAAGGGGGGGGGGGCACATTTTAAAAATACTGTATTGGATGTATGCAGCAAGCAGGGGGCCAAACGGGAAATGGGGGGGCCCGGACATCACTGCCCCCCCCTGAGCTAATTAAAGCAGAGAGTGCTTCACTTTTGAAGCTGTTTTCTGTTGTGGTTGTAAGCGTTTCGTATGTGACAAGTCAAGTTTCAATATTTGCTGCAACACACGGTTCGATATTTATACTGTTTCAACAGTTACTACTGCTAGTCTTCCGAAGGTTAACGTTTGTAATTGCAAATGTGTGCTGCTTAGTCTGTCTTACCCGATTTCTCTCTCGTAGAGATCTTATGAGGCAAACTAAGATTGGCAAAAATGTTTGAAACAAACCCAGTTTTAATTATGCGAATTGAATGGCTATTACAGGCAGGGCCGGCCCTAGCAGATGCGGGGCCCGATGCAAACCTGGGCGCGGTGCCCCTCTGAGCAGTGATTTTATGACGTAATCGTACTCAGTCAACCGTGTTACGATCGTGGTAGGGCGCAGATATGCAGTACAGCACTAACACGAGAATTGAGCACGTTTGCTAACGTTCGAGAGGAAACTTGCTAGTTCTTACGAGAGCGTTCTTTGTTAACAATGAATTTTATATGGCGTTTCTACTGAATTCTCAAGCGCAAGGTGTATCTGGCAAAATGAATAATCTACTCAAACACCATGGCGCGGGGCCCAATGCAGCTGCGTCGGTTGCATCAGCTTAAGGCCAGCCCTGATTGCAGGTGTGCACGAAATAACGGTTACTTAAAAAGTAACACAAAAATTTTTCATCAAATATTAACAGTAAAGTCACTTGCAAAGCAATAAGAGTGACAGTTACGTATAAGGGAAGTAAGTCTCATGATGTTCTGCATACGCGACGTTTCGGTCTGGGCCGTTTCCGTCTGGGGACATATCGGTCAGATTATAAAATCTTGCAGAAATCTTACATGTTCACTTTTTAATGTAAACATACTTAAATCACCGAAAGGTTTTACTTAAAAAAAACTACAAACATGATCCAAGATCCAACAGTTAATCAGCATCAACACATGATTTTCATTACCATCAGCAAGCAAATTAAATCAATATCCACATTTTGCAATTAAATACAAATTATTCAAAGTCACAATTACAATTCAGACCTAATCGCAATCATGACTACTCTAAGGGAGTTGGTATAACACCAGCTAGGGTGACATTTCGCCTGCCTATAATCATTTAAATAAACGAATGTAGCAAGTTGTTTATGTACAGAAATATCGTGACCGAAATGTCTACAGACCAAAACGGCCAGACCGAAATGTCCTGTTCCGTGATGTTCTTGTGGTAAAGTTGCGTCATGAAGTCAAGGGTCACTATTTGACATCAATTCATGTTTCCAAACCAACATTTTGGCGAAGTTTGTTGACATAATATGCATATTCTTCTACATGCACTCCCTTTATTTCATAAACTGTCAGCGCTCCAAGTTAGGATCCCGGTGGAAAATAAACTCAACGCTACGACACAGCAGTTCATAACTGCAAAAATATTAGGCTTTGCGTTAAAACAGGGGAGTAAAACACACTCATCAGTATCACTGCGTCGGAGCAATTTACAACTGTAAAATGACGCTGCGCTGATGTCTTGTCGAATATGAGCAGTCGAGCATAGAAAGTGTGCGGCTGGACTGGCTGGCGTACACCCCGGTTTGCAAGATCGAATCTTGCTAAACTACACAAGAATTGAGAATGCGCATAAAGTACGTGAGAAAACTTTCAATTTTTTCTTATTTATTGAGGTCCAGCAAACTTTTTAGTTTTCTTTTTTCCCTGCTGAGACATTATCAAATGCATGAATCCTTCTACGTTAAAAACTGCTGCTTTTGATCTCGTGCAACAGTTCTATCATGCTACTGAAATTGGTAATGTAGTCAATGCGGTCTGCGCTGATCAGCCTTAACAGACAAAATAAAGACAATTGTTTCGGATAAAGTGACCTATCGCGGAACACAATCTTAAACATGCGTATGGTCGAAAGGTCTGCAAAAAGTGTTGATGGTTTCTGGACGCAGACAATAACCGAGATTCCCACCAAAACATAATCATTACATTTTGGCCCATTTACAATGTTCCTTGAAATTTGCATGCAAATTTATTCCGTGGTATTTGCATTAAGTCGACAAATTAACAAGCAAAAAGTATGCGAAAACAATTAAACTCCTTTGCGCAGGTAACAAAGTTTTTGTAAAAAATCAAGATCAAGGGGGGTTTTAACCCCAACCAACCCCCCTGCGTACGCCCTTGCCACATCCTACACCTACAGCCAGGTGTAATGAGTCGGAATATTAAGGACTATTTAGCCCAAAAAGGACCACCTACAATTACAGCACAAGTTTTCCCCAGAAACGAGAGCGATGAGACGAAGTTTTCCAAGTTTCATTGCAAAAGAATACTGCCAAATGGTGAAGCGGTGGGTCAGCATGGACAAACAGAATCTTTTGCTTCTACTGGAAATATTTTAGCTCTGGATGTGCACTCGCACTATAATCAATACATGCTCTCTGGGAGGTATTGAGCGTAGTAACTCATAGATTTATTGGGTGCAATAGCACTGAAGTCTCTGCTGAAGAGGTGAAACTGGGGGCGCTCCCCCATACCTCCCTAGCTTTTGTATCACCCTTTTCACATCACCGATTTCTACCATGAGCCTATGATTTAATGCTCCCCTCAAAATTTATGCAAAAGCCAGTGTGGGGCCCCGCACTTGCTAAGGCCAGTCCTGACAGCAGGGGTCTCAAACACGCGGCCCAATGCTTTCTGGGAATTTTCAGATAATCAGCATATGTCATTTAGTTTAGTCACTGATGTCTAAAAGTGCTCGATCAGGGAGTAAACAAGTTCATTTTGAACAAACGTAGATACTCTAGGAATGATTTGCCTGTAACTCACGATACCTTTCAGAGGAAATAAGATGTAAATCTGTTTCTTGTAAGGTCCAGGCACTGCCACCATTGCATCAGCGTCATAATGCAGCCCTCGGGTTACTTTATAAGTCCTTATTTGCCCCTCGGAGCAATTCGAGTTTGAGATCCTTACGCAATGTCAACTGGTAGTTTACTACCAATTCTGGTACTATTTACTTCCAAGATGCAAGCTTGGACCGTTGAAGGCCATGGCAATGCTTACTTGTAAAAAAGTACCCTGCGTTGAAAATCTGCAGATAGCCTGCTATGTGAACGATCGTAACATACCTGGCTATTGCTGCTAACGAAGCGCATTTTTTGTGATTGTTATTTGCTTTGTGGTTTAGAAAGGGTAAACGGTTTGTGAACGTCAATTTACATTGCATCGTCAGCAACTTCAAAATGAAGAGCAAAATGCCTACGTTGCTCCCCCTGGAGAAATTTCTGCGGACGCCCATGACCATACGCTCAGTCCCGTCGCCAAGAAAATTGAAACGTGAAGCAGTATAAATCAGTGGATTTTTGGTTGACTTTATAATGTCAAGCCCCCCCGCACAAACGCAAAGCCCCCTATTGAAAATTTTCTGCCGACGGTTCTGGTTATGACCATGCTAGAGCGCAGATATAAAGCCTAACATGAGAATTGAGCACGTTCGCTAATAACAGAGGAAATTCATTGCCAGTTCTGACGATAGCGTTGTTTGTTAAAAATGAAATTTATATGCCGTTTCTACTGAATTCTCGAGCGCAAGGGTAATCTGGCAAAAATGAACAATCTATCCGAACATCACTGCGCGGGGGCCAATGCAGCTGCATCGGCTTAAGGCCGGCGCTGCTTCCATCATTTCTTACCACACGATCTGTTTCATTGAATTTGCCTATAGTTCTTCCTGAAGTAATTAAATCTGCCGATTATAATTCAGTGGTCTGTTTTCGAATATTAGGCTTGCTTGCTTCTGCAAGTTTTTGGGTGTCGAAAAATCCCAGTTTGTCTTTTGATGTTTAATTTTATTGAGAGTAGAGTTGCTTATCAGTTTTGTTATAAGATACATTTCATTTCACTTGGCATGCACACATGCACATGTAAATTTGTTTTTCTGAAATAATTTATTTTGTTTGTATTCCGTCGAAGTGGATTGCAACTTAACCGATAATGAGAAAATGTAGTTCCCGGATTGAGGTCATTTGGGAAGCCCTGGTTTGTACAATGCGGCCATAAAATTTTCAAATATCATCAACGCAAAAAGCGATCCATGAATGCTTTGCAATGTCTCAGAGGCAGGGGCCTTTGCCTTAACATGACCACAGAATCCGAACTTTGATGTTTATAAATGTGTGTAAAATCATACGCACAAGTTTCAGGTTAGGTACTGCACAACAAACAACGCTGTTTCATACGCGCAGTGAAATCACACAATAAAATGAGCTAAGGCCACATCAGCTCTGCTCGAGGCCAGCCGACCCACGCAGTTTATTAGGGCTATATACAAAAACGTGCGCAAAACAAAATACGCGTGCTGCGGCAGTTGTTTTTCCCAACGATTCACGTCTGTGCTTTCTTCCACGAATCCGATCACCCTGCCGACCAAAATGCAAAGCAATCAAACAGTTAAACTTGAAACGTAACAAACTGTGATTGGTGCATCAGTTCCGTTGACTGCACGAAGGATCCTGGTCAAAGTTTTTCAGCGATTGGATGCAATTGTAATTGAATGTAATTAATTACACTTGGGCGAAGTAATTCTTCCACAGAAAATGTCAATCGCTAAAAACTATCAAAGCGCCGGCTAAACGGTGACGCTTCTGGCAAGGCTTCATACTTTTTCGAAATATGAAATCGCTATTAAGGTCACTGCAAATGGCAGATCGATCAACCGCGTTAAAAATGGTGGCCGCGCTAAGAGCGCGCAGTATCAACGGGAAATTTCAACGACTCTGAAGAAGCAAATCTGCAAATGTTTTTTATTAGAAGTGTAGAACATATAAGCAATATGCTTATTTTTCAAAAAGGGCGTAATGAGCGTTAGTTGGTTCGCAGCACTGAAAAAAAGACAACGTTTTCTATGATGAGAAACCACTACAGCAACCTTGCCTACATGCGAAAGTGTTCTCAGTTGCTGCAAATCATCTGCGAAAGGCAAAACTGTTTTGAATACCTTTCTAATAACTTGTACAAAACAAGCTGTACTCACGGTGAGTAACTCACTAATTGCAATGTAGGGTTGTTTGGAAAGCCTCAGTACTAAGAAAATAAACATTTTCTTTACCCTGGTTTGTGACCCACATAAGCGGTTCATCAGTGAACATCCAACAAGACTTTACAAAATTATAAATAACAACTATTGGTAATACACCAGTTTCTTAAATTTTTTGAACAATATACATGTGGTCTGTTGGCTAAACGAGAGCCAGGAAGGTAGATATTTTTTTTTGAATACCCGTAATGGATTACATTACCAATTTAATCGTAATCAACGATTACTTTCGCGATTAAACTTGGAAATCTTCACGCTACGTCACTGCGCGATGAACCGCGATTTTGGAGACTGGATTTCCTCCCTTATCATCATCATCATCATCATCATTTTTATGGTTACGACTCAAGATAGGTCATGTGCGCGTGGGTGTACGTTAAAGCCAGATAGTCCAGCGGCAAGCACAGCGTTTGTAGCGAATTCTCGCTCAGCTAGCCTTCCACTTGGCCGCCAGAAGTAATGTAGTGAGCTTAGTGACGCGTGACAACAAAAATAAGAGCTCTAATTAAAAACGGTAGACGGAAAGAACGCATGAAATGGAAAGCAGGATTTTCGGAAGTGGTCAAAAGCACAACATGCATTTTCATCTCAAAACCATCGCTGTTAAATTGTCGACATGACAAAACCTCAACACAAATCATTTGCGTTCCTTCTAAACACTGAAGCTTGCAGCCAAAAACGCATCCCATTTGGTACGTAAAACCCACTTACGCCTGCTGTCCATGTGGACCTCTATTTTTCTTCCATCGATGTCCACGCCGTTAAAAAGATCAGCAGCTGTTTGAGCTTGAACAGGTGTCTCGAATCGAACACTTCCAAAACCTTGCGACTTTCCGTTATTTTGCTTGATCTCGGCATACATAACATTACCTGGAAGCAAGCGATGACACCGTCACACAAAACAATCACGGCGACTCCTGACATAGGCGAACAACAATACGTTGAACCCAGAAGAACTGTAATTAGTAATTATATGCGATTCAGTGAACTTGTACGAAGCTACTTACCGCATCTGGAGAACCTGTCCCGCAACTTCTGCCACGTCAGGCTGTAAGGAAGGTTTCGCACGAAAACAGTTGTTCCTGGGATGCGCATTGGGCCTTTCGGCGCGCCCATGGGAGGAGGCATGGGCAAGCTCTTGTTGCGACCCATGTCCCCACGTTCGGTTGCGGCCATAGATCGATCAATATCGCGGATTCTGTTGTCAACACGCGCGATATCCCTGCAGATGAAACCACACTGTGCAATAAAAACAAAGAGCAAGCCTGCCAACTGACAAAACAATTACGCACAACTCGATTTTTTCCCTGTCTGTTAGACCGATGCCTTGCGCTGCAGCCGCAAGCAGTCTCGCACGCTGCTGCTCCAGAAGCCTTTGATCCAAAAGATCATGTCCTCCCAAGCCCAGCTTTGTCAGATCGCCGAGCGCACCCAAACCAGCGATTCCAGCAAGGCCTGAAGAGTAAACAGTTTATTCGCCGAGTACGCCGTCAACGAATGCGGAAATTACTTCACAAAAATGACAAGTAGCATCGAAAAAGAAACAAAAGACACATCGCAGATTCTTACAGTTTTGGCATTAGTACTATGTTTTCTTATATATATTCTCTAAATCTAAAACAATGGTTCCCAAACATTTTGATCTCGCGACCCCATTCGAAAACTATGTTTGCACAATGTGTCTTACGGTTCTTTTCGAAGCAGATGTTTGCTGCACTGAACACCAGAACTGCGTCAGGGATTTTTCAAAGAACAAGCCATGTGCTGAAGAAACATTTCGCAGTTGCAAGAACTCATCTTGAAATTCGTCAGGGAGACTCTCGATAGAAGGGTTACCGGAGAAACGATTTCTTACAACAGGTGTCTCGTCTCCATTGAGTCAAGGAAGTATCGTTGCACCTTTTCTAGAAGGGTTTTAAGGTGCTGACAAATTTCGTCGTTCAACAACTGATCTAGTTCACCTTCTGATTCGTCGACAACACTGCACAATTTCTCGAACATTGCAACGTTCCCCAGTTTAAGTTTCTGTGCCAGTTATGCAGTTTGCATATGAAGCCTGAAGACAACCTCAAAATTTGAGAATGCGAGTCTCCTTTCCTTGCAGTTTCAGATTAAACTTAAATCTACCGGTGTTTCGGTTTTGCTTATGCAACACACAATGTTGATCTGCGCAATTCTACAAATTCTGGCCTTCAGCAAACTATTGAGGATGTTGTCTGAGACCCCACAACCACTCCTCTGCGATCCACCGGTTGGGAACCACTGCTCTGAAATCACAATGCTGATCCATGGAAAAAATGTCTTGTTTTTTCACCATTGTCGAAGGCCTACCATCACCGTGTAAATAGTTTTAAGTCGAATAAGTGAACCTGTGAGCTTGTGGAGGTATTTATGAGTGAGTTCGGCACAAAGTTAAACACCGGTAAAATAGGCATGCAAACGAATTACGAAATAGGTTCAGGGACAAACTAAACAAAAACATACCTGGTACGGAACTGGCTTGTAGCGTCTCTCTAAGTCTGTTCGCTTGCTGTGTAAGGGCAGACAGTCCCGCGGCAATCTGGTTTGCATCAGGGTTGACAGGCTTGTTCAAGTCACCAAATCCACCAATATTAGGCCCGCCAAGGCCGGTAAGACCACCTGCATCATAATGAGGGTGTTGCTAACTGCGTCGCAACTACCAGTAGAAAACGAATCACAAGTTGGTCTTACCAAGAAGACTGCTCGTACCCATTCCATAAGGAGGTCTTCCAAGATCTCCAACACCTGCACAATAATTCGACTATTAACGTACAATACATGTGCAGGCAACTTACTTGACACGGTGGTATCTAAAATTGAACATGTGCAAATTATTCAAAACAACCCACCGTGTGTTTATGAACAAGATAAACATGTCAACAAAGTATCCGCATTTAAAAATGCTAATATAACCGGGTCATTCCATGCTTAATTTGAAACTGCATGTAACCAATGTCATGAAACCTTTTTACTTGTACAGAAAAAAAGTATAAAAAACGATGAAAAAAAAATTTTTTTCGAAATTGCTTAAACACTTCTCGAGTTATTGCAATGTGAAATTTTGGCCACTAGAGGGAGATTTCCCCCCCCCCGCTTTTTAGAAAATTGGTTGCCACATGAATACTAGGGCAGCTGAATGCATGAAAATTGGTACCAGGGTTTTTTTAGGTCTGGGAATCCATTTTTGAAGCCAAAAATGAGTCCTTCAGGGTGTAAATTCATCTTGAAAAAATTTCATGCACACACTTTGGCCGCAAATGTGGGGATGTCGACAAACGGCTGCAAAATAATTTTTTTGCCCATACTGCAGTACACAGCATATATTTTGCCAAAATGATCATTTTTTTATTTACTTTTACTTCAAGCCAGTGTTATTAACCTTAGCAAAAGTATATGTTTAACCACACAAGAAAATGTCTTATGTAAGCTCTGACATTGCTGATTCTGTCCAGCTGACATTAACATATCACACTCCACATTCAATCATCATACTCACTACTGTGACATAATAAGTGCTCTTTTCAACCCAAAACTATACTTTCTGAAGACACTAAGCAAGCTGTCATTGACTTCTACAACAATGATCAATATAGTCGTTGTATGCCAGGGATAAAGAATTTTGTCAGTATTTAAAAAAAACATCACATGCAAAAGCGATTATTGCTATGCAATCTGAATGAGCAGCATAATGCATTTTTAAAAGCTCATCCAAATATGAAGATTGGTTTTTCAAAGTTTTGTTCCATGAGACCTAAATGGTGTGTTACAAGTTCATCTAGTGGTATACTCATTGTGTGTGTGTGTGTGTGAGTGTGTGTGTGTAGTTATCATCAAAACGCTGTGCTTTTAACAAATGGTGCTAACATTAATGAAAATTATAAATTTGATGGCTCGAGTTGTGTGTGATGTAGACAAGATCTGCATGGTGCATTGCTGCAACAACTGCCCTGGTAAAGAGGCTCTAAGTGATTTTTTGCGTACAGTTTTCAGTTTTAAACGATGATGAGGTAATCACTTACCAACAATGGGAAACCACAGACAGATGCACAAAGCGTGCCCTAGTTTCGTCACCATCAGACTACATTGAAATCCTCGCTGATGCTATTAACAAGCTTACTGTACATTCATTTATATCCAAGTGCCAGTCAAAATACTTAGCCTCCAGGAAAAGCTGCCTAGATCAAAAATCATGTATTGTGGTATTTGACTTTGCAGAGAACTGCCATTTTCATGTGCAAGATGAAATCCAAGGATTTCATTGGAATCAAAGTCAATGTACAGGGTGACCCAAAAAGATGTGTACCCATGAAAGTTTCAATTGTGACTTTGATTAAAAAGCTATTTATTTCAAATTACAACCACACATTATTTAGTTTATGGAAGACCATTCACCAGAGTTTCAACTATTTCTGTCGATTTTTAGAGTCAATTTATGGCTTTCCCAAGATGTGTTCCAAATGTCCACCATTTCGTTGCAAGCAAACCTGTACTCGTCTGGCAAAGTTGTTAATCACTTTTACACACTCCTCTTTCGGGATGGCTCTTATTT
>Ga0210059_1005183_pt1 | contig 20959 bp, 9 predicted proteins | sample Ectturendosymbi2_FD_188042 | JGI IMG/M metagenome (GOLD analysis project Ga0210059, IMG submission 188042) | Ecteinascidia turbinata endosymbiont from Florida, USA - Sample 2 (SPAdes) (version 2) | ecosystem: Host-associated > Tunicates > Ascidians > Unclassified | place: Key West, Florida...
TTCACACAGCGTTTTACGTAACACGTGACTCAATATTCACGCCGTTCGTTGAATGCGTTTTTCTGCTCGCCTTTCTGTGCATGTATTTACGACCTCGCAGAACCTTACTTGCTCCCTTTTCGTCAGTAGTGCCGTGAGCGAGTTGTCGTCTGCCTGATCCATTAACTGTTTTCTGCGATATGTTTGCTGCTGTATCGTCGTAAAAGACAAGTCTCTGTTTGTGTTAATGGTCGATAGATTTTGCCGTTTTGCGTCATTAAAACCAGCGCAGAACTCGAGGCAATAAAATGTACAGTGTCATCTCTCAACTCCCCTGCATGTTTCGTGTCTCTGACAGCCGTGAGCATGAGTAACGCCTTCATCATCGCATAGGCCAGCGTGAATCAGATTCACAGCTCGTGCTTGTGTGTTACAGAGTGAGAGACACGTCAACAGTAGTTAACGTTTTTCTTACTTCTACAACCGTGGTTCTCAACCATTTTGCTGAAGGGAGCCAAATCCAAGCCTACGAATTTTTAGAGAGCCGCACAAAAAAATTTTACCACAAGACAATTGACACGTTTTGTTTCATTGCATTAACGAAGTCTGTTACACAAAATTTTAGAGGTGTTACAGAAAGACACTGCCCATCGAAAGGGATCCTTTCCCAGCAAAGATTCAGACACTAAGCTCTTAAAGAGTATATATTTTGCCTAAGAAGTAGGCATCTTCAGCTCTTATTCAAATAGAATCTGTTACAGAAGGAATGCTAAAAGCCGCACAAAGGATGCTTGGGAGCTGCATGCGGCACTTAGAACAGTGTTCGAGAACCATTGTTCAACAAGTAACACCAAGCCTGCCAGCTACGATGTCACAGCCTTAGCGATTATTAAACCAAAGAAACATCAAAGGCTTGCAGATCCATTGTTGCTGTCTGGTGTCGTAACTCACAACAATCGCGTTTAGTGTGCTATAAAGAGCACACGTAAGTTTATTTGGCAAAACCGTTGGTATCCAGGAAGGGACCCGGAGCTACCTCTCAAATGGCCATTAACTCCGGCTTCGGTCCTAAATTTTCAACTGGACTCCGGATCCGGCTCCTTCTGATTTTTAATTTGAGCTCCGGCTCCAGGCGAACTGCCCAGCTCCGGCGCTCCGACTCCGTAGACCTGGATTATTTTCACAAGAATTCTGAACGTAACATTAGCGTCGTAATACAATGGCTTAGTTCAGCTTTTTAATGGCTTGATTCAGCTATTTAATACTTTCTTTAAATAAAATTCTTTAAATCTACTACCCTGTGTTTGCTTTTCCAGGCTTGGGGGGCGAAAACGACGGGTCGAGAGTGAAAAGGGGGCGATGGAATAAAAATGTTTGAGAAGCACTGCTTTAGATGAAGATACTTTGTCTACTTTGGTAAATGATCAGTCCCAGAGGTTAATATTGTTGAGCCTAAATCCACAGGTTGTGGTTCTGAGAAGACAGTGGTACCCAAATTATGGGTCGCAAAAGGTCCAAAAATGAGTTGCAAAAAGTGCAAGTTGTTTTAAGTAAACACAACAACCCATGTAGTTGAGATAGCATTTGCACCCATAGCTAAATACACAAACAAACATATGGGTTCTGAGTCAATCCAACCGTGAAATCAGCAATATCAGACAAAAGCAGAACACACACAAATAGCTCCAAATGGCATATGGATTGATATTTAGCAAGTACAACTACAGGCCCTGGCGTTGTATTCCATTCCAAGAGGGTCATAGATAATACAATCAGTGGCGTGTGGTAGTCATTGTTACTGGGTGGGCGCTATTTGTGACTTGACATCAAAATAAGATATCATAATCACTTTGCCATACCAACGTCTTGGCGAATTTATTGACACAAAATGCATATTGTGTGCATCAGGGGTTTCCAACCATTTGCCTATCTGAAGAAGTACATTTAAGATTAGCAATAGAAGGGTAAAATACATTTATTCTATATATATTGTTTATTTCCAAATATTCTGAATTACAAAAGTTCTATGAAAATTAAGTGGATTTCTGTAATTTTACTCCACCTTTTTTTAAAAGAATTCTTTTAGGGGTACATGCTCATCTGTTGAAATACTGAAGGGGTACATGGTCACAGAAAGGTTGGGAACCCCTGTTCTACATGCACTCTCCTGATTTGTTGTGCAATTTTGTGTATCATTGCATTGACTATAAACTATGAGCACTCCAATTTAGGAGAGTGTAGCAAAATACACTCAATGCTACAACAGAGCAGTTCATAACCGCAAAAATATCAGGCTGCACGTTACAACAGCGGAGTAAATCACTCTCAGCACTGTGCAGCAAAGTTCACAACTGCAAAAACATCAGGCTGCACAAATGTCTTATCGAATACAAACAGTCAAGCACAGAAGGTGTGTGGCTGGAATGGTGTACACCCAGGGTTGCTATATAGAAACTTGCCAAACTACACAATAATTGAGACTGTGCATTAGGTACACAAGAACACTTTTGGTATTTTGTTATCTGGCTGCTAAATATACACCTACTGGAGGGGGCAGAACAGAAATGGGCTTTTGTTTGAACCGTTGTGCTCAATCTGGTTGAACTGCCAACTAACAATGAAGCTCGAATATGCCCTGGTATATATATGCTGATGCTTGTATTGGAAGCACATGTGTGTGAGTGTGTGGCTGTATCAGCATCCACCCAGGGTTGCCATATCAAAAAATGATGAAACAGGAAACCAGTGATGCATGAAAAAGTCAGCTAAATCAAGAAAGTTGAAATGGGACAGTTTTGAAATTTGGCACAAAAATTCAATAAGTGTCCATAATGATCTTTCAAGTCTTGCATGTGATTTTCCCTTGATTGCGTCATCTAGAAAAGTCAAGTCACGATCAGTTTGATTGGGTGTGTGCCACACATTTAGCACTCCTAGAGTATAATCCATTACATTATACAGGCTGCCACACATGTTACACAGTAGCAAAACTAAACCAGCCCAGTTGTTGCATTGACTTACATCACTTTAATCAGAATTTCCCTTCCCATCACAATCCCACGCTGCATATTTACGTATGTCTAAATTTGATAGAAAAACACATAAAACAAAAGCATGTCATAAACTTCTTCCTTTACAGAACCACACTTACAGTACCACCCATGTACTCCAACAGTTGTTCAGGTTCTATGTATTGTGTGATATCTTTAAAAGAGCAAAAAACAGTTCTCTTCCGCTGTTCTTCTGTCATCCATTGCTTCACTACTTTCCAGATAGCTGACAAATTAAAAATTAATAATTTGTAAAAGCATGTGAGATTACATTATTAGTAAAATGATGTTTCACATATTAGCTTAAAGAAGTCTTCTACAAAAGAATTAGCCTAGACCTATAGCAAACTTGCAGAACTGAAGCAATTTTTGCAACAAAATAATAAATATACATGTTGATAATGTTTGTTACACAACATATGCCTTTTTCACACATCTTCAAAGAAAATGTTTCATTATATTTGCTTTATACTCCTTGTACAATGTCACGAGTGGTCTGTGGGTGCTGATCTTTGTTTACTCTGTACCACGGACCAGCAGCACCACACATGAAGCTTTCCTCTGCACTCATTCATCGATAAGCACAAATCTGGACAGGCTGCAAATACTATTTTTAAGTCTTTGGTGTGACCATACCAAGATTCAAACACGCTCCATCCCACTAGGCCACTTATATTCACTATTTCATTTTCATAACTGCATTTCTTCTGGAGAGGATGATGGGGGTAGCAGTCCTAGAACTCCAAATACCTCACGGTTTTCAGCAACCTCTGATACTGGCTTGACACCAGGACTGGCTCAAGCAAGTTCAGATGTAATCATGTCACCTGGGCCTTGGCCAACCTCTGGGCTGCCTTATCATTAGTGAAGCCAACAGGACTCACCTCGCTGATTTTCCCTGGGACAATGTGGTCATGTGTATTGTGTATGTAAGGTTTTCACCACCACATGCAATGCGCTAGACTTTGAACAGGCCAGGCATCACAGTAACAAAGGACACATAAATACATGAGAGTACATGGGGATATATACATGGAGGACGGCTGTAGTAGAAAAGTATATTCTTGATGGCACTAATACATTTACTTAGATGAAATACAAGCAGTTTGGACACACGGATGAATGCCGCCATCATGATTATCATAATGTATTACTGTGATGACTTTCCAAGTACACCAATTTATAGAATGCATGAGGGAGTGGGATGCTGTGAAGAACCAGGGGTCATTTAGACCCACGTGGCTGAAATATCACAGCTGAGATTACTCGATTCAGAGAAGTACTCGACATTCAGGGTTTTGCAAGTTTCACAGAGAACTTTGTCATGAAATGTCACACCACACACTCTTTGCAAAAATCCCATCTTGACTGGTTGTACATGAGACAACACTCTTTCAGTTATTGCCCTAGGTCAGTGATGGCGAACCTTTTATAGACCGAGTGCCTAAATGGCAACCCTTAACTCACTTATGTAATCCAAAGTGCCAATACGATAATTCAACCTGGATGAGCAAACTATGTTTTGGGTTAGAAAAAAAAACTTATGCATTAACATCTTTTATCTTAAAAAATACGCACAATAACAGAGCTTTCAAGATACAAATAGTTTTTTACTGAAAGGTAAGAGTTTCCATTTGGCATGTTTTTGAACAATTAACGTGATTTTTGCTGACAATTAATCTAACCTTGGCTCATACAGTATTTTGTTAGTTTGAGAGAAACACATGCAGCACTCAGGCCATAGTCTGCTTTTGGTGTCAGATGTGATATACTTCACAGCTTATCGCACACATAAGATGATCCAAACAAAGTAAGGAAAGCAATCCCAAGGGCTTTTTGCATTGACTTAAAATCACTTGGCAGAGAATTCCAAACTTCAAGAATTTCATTTTCAGAACTAATGTGCTGTCATTTGTTGCTGCGTCGCCCTCAGCCACTTGAAGAAAGAATCAAACCGACGACCCTCTCAGCATAACATAAGAGCAATAGAGTTCCCCCACTTGACTAGGTTCACTCTCCTCTTGCTGCAATAAATTCTACATTATATGTGGCAACGTTATATCAACACCACACATTCCTTCTATCTTCAAAAGTGTTTCACGCACGTCATAGAATTTGTTATCCAGATATAGTTTTTTTGAAATTCCCATAGCACCATTTCTGGATTTTCTATATCTAATCAGTATAAGTAGGAAAAATCAAGTTCTTCAAATTTGGCTTGATCTGGAAAAGCAAGAAAACGTAGGTTTGTCTCCATTTTACAAAATTGTAAAAATATTTTGCTAAATTCACATTTGCAGCTGCTACAAACTTGGAAAATTTTTCGTAGATTTCTTGATGGCTTGTAAGATTGCCTGCAAATGTTGTAGAATTTTTAAAATACAATTTTAGATTTGGAAATTATTTCAGCTGCCCAATTTCAAGGTATCTTTCCAAAGCCTACTGTAAATTTTCTCTCAGTTTTGATATCACAAAACATCCTTTTTGCTGTCTTCCCAAGCAAACACCTTGTAGCTGTTTGTTTATTACAGGGGTTTCCAAACTTTTTTGTCTGGGGACCACATAAGCTATTCATAACGTGATTGTTTTGGGATATATCCCATTTCACCAAATCTACAAGTTTTTCGTAAATATAGTAAATTTTTTCATTAGTGGCAAAATGTTTTCTCGGGTCAGATGAAACGGCTTCGCAAGACGGATTTGGCCCGTGGGCTATAGTTTTGGAGAGCCTGGTTTCGTGCATTGAAGTGTAGTGTAAAATCTTTAAAAAACACGAGAGGTTGTCAAGCCAGGCTATATCAGCGAGTTGTGGACATTCCTGCCTTTTTCATTCATAAAAAAGAACAAATTTCATCTACCGGTAAGCAGGCTACAAATCTCTCCAGGACTCGTCCTCTGCTCAAACACCAGACATTATTGCACATTGGTAAACATTTATGCTGTGCCTGAGCCCTCAAGTGTTTGAAACTGTCGACAGTTAAGAGCACGAGGCATGATACAATTTTTCTATTTTTGTGACATCTCTGAGGACATTGTCAAATTTTTCCTACTTTCTTTGGCATAAGGAACTTCTAGATGTACAATACAGCAGAATTGAATGACTTGATGTTGCAAACAACTGCACGAAACAGTGTCTTTTTAGGTGGCTGTCCCAGTCTTGGGAGCAATCTGGCCCTGCATACCTCTACCTATCTGTTAATGAACTCTGCACTGGAGCAGCAATGCGCGTGCCCACAGAGAGGGCTGTGCATGCCACCTCTGGCACACGTGCCATAGTTTCGCCATCACTGCCCTTGGTAATCATGACCATAGGTGGTATCAACCCAAAAGGCCAATTAAAAACTGACAGTTTTGAAATGTTAAAAAAATTTTTGTGACAAACGAGCAACAACAAAGTTTACACATAACTGTGTTTGTTTTAATAGTTCATGTATCAATCTCCTAGTTATGCCTTCTGTCAATTGTCATTACTACCCTGATGAACTTGAACTTCTCAATCTGCTGCAGTGTACTGGAAAGACATAATATCCCATGTTTTATCGCTAATTTTTGTACCAGCTTGGTTGCACACAGAGGAAAACCAAAAATTATCTCTTTCAGGAAATTAAAAATAGCTGATGCAAACAGAGTACACACACAAAACCTGAAGGGAATAGATCAGCAGACAGATGAACACAATCAAAAAGGAAAGTGAAACAAGATTACGTAGCCTGTTGTTTTGGGCACCAAGACAAGATGAGGTAGCCAAACTAACAGTAGTACTGTTTGTCACTTTTCAAAACTGATACTGCAATACTACCAAAGAAGCTGCAAGAAACTTTGGCTGTAAGAGTTTTCTGTGATGAGTTACAAATTAAACATATATCTAGCACAACTTATAAAGTTACACAGATTGAAATGCAAATGAGGAAGCACGGAACCTGCGAAAAAGGTCAGATGGAACATCCAAGTGCAATTTTACTCACCATTCATTATCCACGGCATTTCAAGGATTAGAATTTTTTCTGTAAAAATAAAAAATTCAATACAAAATCAAGCTAAGCAAACACAAAAAAACAAACTCATGATGACCAGGTATTTTCTGTCATAATGCTAACCTAGCATGTCAGGAAAGTAAGTTGTGAAGCAGTCCAACATAAAACGTATTCCTCCAACATCAACATTTGCTAGAGATGACTTGCTGACATCAAGCAGGAAAGTTATATGTTTTCCAGGATGATTTCTCTGAATGCTTTCCAGCCACAATGACAGAAGCTTCTGAACTTGAGGTTTCATATCTTTTGTTTGCTGTCGTGTAATGAAGTGCACTGTGAGATGCAAAGAAATGTTATAAAAAGACAATGTTTCTGGTATTTTTACACAAAAATTAATAAAACCCAATGCATCTATATAACACACTAGCCTGCTTAGATTTTCGCACATCATTTGTATTGCTTTGTGTCAGGCAAAATTCCAAACTAAAAAAAAATCATCACCCACATCAATTTTTTAGTCCAAGATATTGATTGGATTCCAAAATGAACAAAGATTTGAATTATCAAATTTCTAGCTAACTACAAATCACGTTAGCATTGCCATTATTGGTATTTTCCATAGTTCACTAGAAAATGTTTTTCACACTTCCAGTATAGGATATGATTTAGCTGGCTAAATCAGGGTTTTAAGTCAAACCCTAGCAAGTCATCCAAAGTTTCAAAAGACTTGGATTTTGGCCTAGTTTCCAACAAAGACTTCAGCGAAATATTTTCATCTAGTGATTGGCCCTAGCTCAGGTAACATGAGTGAAAATGGCCAAAAATCTACCTCACTTATCACGTTACTCACAAAAAACCCGAACCGCCCCAAAATTGTTTTTCATTGTAGGCCCAAAAACTTGCTGAGTCTTTTGAGGGTTTGAACAGCTCTCTATCAGAATCAACCAGTGAGTTATGGAGTTGCAAAGTGGTGCGAAAGCTCATGTGGGATTTTTAAGTAAGACCATGGGTGTAATTTTGTTGTGAAATGCGGGGGGACAGGTTGGTGTGCAACCAATATATTGCGAAACCTAAAGAGAAAATGTGGGGGACATGACATATTATATCCCCAATGTCTAAAAAAGTAGGGGGACATGTCCCCCGTGTCCCCTACCTAATTGTGCCCATGGGTAAGATATATTCATACACAGGCAGCCAACATGTCAATGGGGACTGAGATACAAGATTTTGAATTTTTGGCCACTAGGTGGATTTTTAAGATTTAGCAGAACTATTTTTTCGTTTCCCACATTCAATTTTTAGCAGTAGTTAACTCTTTGCCTTGATTTTTACAATGAAAACAAGCAGAGTTTTTCAAGGCATTTTGAAGGACCAGAAACAGTCTCTCAAAACATGCTTCCATATCAGAAACTTTGTTTTCAAGCCTAATGGACGTGGATTGCACCTAGTAATAAGTTTTTCAGCCTGGTGGGTCTATTTTCATGATTTTACTTACTACTTCATTGCATGTGTTGAAGTCTGATTTCGAGTTAAATATGTTTCAACTTTTACGCTGCACCATGTGCTAGTAAAAATCAATAGGAAACTCAAAACAACAGGCATTGCACTGATTGGCCATTAAGCTAGTCTATTGGCCAAAAATGCGTAAACCAATCCCCATTATCATGTCACCCACAAAAAACTAAAATCCAAAACTTTTCAATTATTAAAAATCTAAACTAGAAGACTTGCCACATCTTGAGAGGGTTTGAACAATATCTCAATCAGCTGGTGAGTTATGGTGGTGCAAAGTGATGCAAAAAAGTGGCTTATGTGGACTTAACCCTTATATGCTTTTGTGGGTTGCCCACAAGCAGAATTTTACAAGTGCATGTTACTCATATCAAATAGTTCACTATTTTGACATTCCATGTGTTCCTAAAGTTACTCGTTGGCATTGCTTTCATAAACACCAAGTTTTTCCATTTGTGAATTTTACAGATAAAATTAACTTTATACCAAAATAAAGTATAGGGTCACTGGTGACCCATGTTAGGTAGCAGTGTAACATTTTTTTCTAAGCGCATGTCATATGAGCCAGCAAAGTCAGTCAAGCAGTCCAGGGGAAATAGAGTTTTGAAGCTTTGTGTGATTTCTATAACCCATTTAATTGGGTTACTAATAGGTTTTCACTTACACAGTATAAAGCACAGGTCTCCAAACCACGGCCTGCGAAGCCATTTTGTCAATGAAAAAATATATTTTTGAAAAATGTGTTGATTCGGTAAAATGTGACATATCCTGAAAACAATCACATTTTTTAAGATGTCCGGCCCTCGAACTGACGTTTAATAGCTCATGTGGCCCCCGACAAACAAGTTCGAAGACCCCTGATATAAAGGGTGGAGAGTTCTTATGATGACACAAGTGAAAAGAATCAAAGTTTTATCAACCATAGCTTCTGCGAGGTCACAGATTCTATTTTAACTAACTGCAAAAATGACATGTGGACTGAAATCATTAACCCTTGCAGAGTCAGAACTATTAGAATGCCACAAATGAAGCCAGTTTTTTTTGGTCATTTTTCAGTCATAGACTGATATTTTTATATGACCGAAAAAATTAAGTCAATTTAATCACAATGTCTGAAAATATAGACCAGTGAATTAGGGACCAAGTTTCAAGGGGTTGGGGAGCATGTCCCCCCAACTTTTGGACAAGGAGGGCACAATATCTTTTGTCCCACCAATAGTTTGATGCATGTTCATAAATTCTACTTTTGATGTATTGTTTATTTTTTAAAGAATAATTGAAGTGTTGTGTTTGTTTTATCTACTTTGAAAAAGAATTCTTCAAGTGCTAATACTAAAGTTTTATGTACTTAGTAAAGAAGAAAATGCTTATTAATCATTGTCAAGTACTAGCACAGTACTATACAACTGCCATAATACCACCATGAGTGTAGCCATAGGCTTGGACCATCATCCCCTAAATATATCATTTCCATAATTTGCCTCCCATTTTGCCAATTTCACAAAAAGGGTATACTATGGTTGAGTGAACATGGTGATGTCATCGACACGCAAACAGTAATATCATATTAGTGTGATTATGTACAGCTGCTGCTATGCAATCGACAAAGTATTTTTCTGCTGCTGATCAGAAGCTTTTTGTAAATAAAGACCTGTCTAAATAGGGTGAAAGTCAAACACTTGCTTTGGCTTGGCAACTTAAAATGCCAGGTAGTTTAGTCAGTAGTTAGAATATTAGAACATTACTCATACGACTGGGCTATCTCATTGTTAGTGGCGTTTGGGGAAACCAGCAATTCTACATGCAACAATGACCTTCCTCAGAAGCAAACTCCACACTGGGCTACACTCCAAAACTCTATAATGGCAACTGTAGGTGAATACCTCCAGACCTGGAAGCTGAAGGTCAACACTGCTAAAACAATGTTGGCAGTCTTCCATCTCATCAAGGAAGCTAAACATGAGTTAAAATTCAACTACAACAATGAAACCCTGCCCTTTCGTTTTAAGCCCAAATACCTCAGAGTAATGTTGGACAGGTCGCTCACGTAACGCCAACACCTTGAGCCACTTTTTGCAAAAAGTTGACATCATGCGCCATACTCTTGGGGTGGCTTGCTGGCTTGGACTGGGGTGCTGTTGCAACGTTGCCAACAGCCACCTTAGTCCTGGTCCACTTAACAGCAGAGTACTGTGTTCCTGTCTGGTGCCACACGTGTCATTGACCCTGCCATCAACAATGCCTTGCGAATTGTGACTGGATGCCTGCATCCTACACCAGCAGACAACTTTCCCATCCTCACAGGCATCCAACCTGCTGAGCTTTGTCACAAAAGGAGCCACATTGTCTCTTAGCATGCCGTGCCATGAAGCCTGGACATCTGCACCACTCAGCGCTCACCTGTCGGGAATGCACAGCATCTCAAATCAAGACACCCATTTGTGCCCACTGCACAACAGCTCATCTGATAATTAGCACTTCAAGAGTTCTTTTTCAAGGTAGATAAAACAAACACAACCAGCAGTGTCCGGTTGCTTTACCAAGGCCATAGCTCCTCCGCCGATTGTGCTAGAGAGTTGATCAAACTCTCAAAAGATTCAGCAAGTCTTCCACTCTATACTCGAAACAAATTTTTGGTTGGGGGTTGCATATTTTTTGTGATTGACGTCATAAGTGAAGTAGTTTTTGGGCCATTTTGGCTCATGTTACCTGGCCTAGGGCCCAACCGCTAGGCCAAAGTATTTCGCTGAAGTTTCTATTGGAAACTAGGCACGTATCCGAGTCTTTTGAGACTTTGATCGACTTTCTGGCATTTCTGGTTCAAAAGTTATGATCTAAAATAAACAAATTAATTATCTAATTAACTAATTAGTCAAATATTTTCATTACTTTAGATCATAACTTTTATACTCGAAACCCCAGCAGGTCATCCGAAGTATCAAAAGACTTGGATTGTAGCCTAGTTTCCAATAAAAACTTGAGCGAAATACTACCATCTAACAGTTTGGGCCCAGGGCCAGGTGAAGTGGGCCAAGGTGGCCTAAAAGTCCTCCACTTATGACGTCAAAAAACCCAAAACCCCCTACCAAAAAAAATTTTTTTCGAGTGCAGACTGAAGACTTGCTACGTCTTTTGAGCGTTTGAACAGCTCTCTACCGCTTTCGGCACCAGAGTTACGCTCACGCAAAGCCACGTGCGATCCGGTTGTTTCGGAGCGAAAATCCCCAAATCCTACTAGACATCAAAGTGTTAAGTACATGCTTTGCAACACCTGAGGGAGACAGTATCTCTGGCCCCTTTACACCAGAGTATCTTGCTGCTACCCTCAACTACCTGAAGCCAGGAAAGTGTCTGGAACTGGATTCTATTTTCTTGGAGTTTATACTCCAGATCAGGCCAGCTTTCAAATCTTGGTTATACAACTTTTTATCTTCCTGTATTTATCAACTTAAAATCCTCAGGATCTGGAGAAGAACACTAATAGTTGTGATCCCCAAGCCAGAAAAGCCATTTGGCCCAAAGAGTTATTGCCTTATTTCCGTACTGTGTGTCCCCTTCAAAATCCTTAAGAGACTCATCTACGGTTATTTCGAACCTATCATCGGTCCATTACTCCCACAGGAACAAGCAGGTTTTCAACATATGAGGTTGACCATAGATCAGGCCACCTTGCTAGGAGGCAAGACATAAAGGATAACATCTACACATCTGACTTGCCAAACACCGCAGTGCTCACACCCATCTCAATGACCATGTCATCAATAACACCTGCCAACTGTGACTGGATGCCTGCATCTTACACCAGCAGACAATATTCCTACCCTAGCAGGAATCCAACCTGCTAAGCTTCATCGCAAAGGAGTCACATTGTCTCTAGCATACTGTGCCATGGAGCTTGGACAGTGGACCCTTGCTCCACTCTCACCTGTCCACCAGGTGGGAATGCACGATATCTCAAATCGAGACACCTGTTTGTAACCGCACAAAAGCTCATCAGTTCAACTGTGGATAACAACACAAGTTTAATGCTTTGGTCAGATCACCGATGGAATGGGAGTAGTTGGACAACACCAAGAGACCCCACAGTTTCATTCCCAACATTGACACTCACCTCCTGGAATGACCCTGCCAAGAACATGGGTCTGACTTAACCACCTCCGCACCGGCATTGAACATTTCCACTCACCTGCTTACAAAAAGGGGATATGGCTGCTTCTGTGGCTTGTGAGTGTGACACAGAAGAATAGACCACTGACCATGTTGTCCGTCACTGTCTAATCCATCAACCTCCCTATGGAGAGCATGGGATGACAGATTCTGGATGATGAGACAAGCAAATGGCTGCTCATCACCTGCCCTGAGATCTAGTGCAGCCTAGCAATGGACTGAAAGAACTGCTCAAAGATGAAGAAGTACCTTTCAGTCTCAAGACTTTTTGCACGTTTTCGTTAAAAAGATTGTGTTAAGTCAATAACACTATAGGTTTCACCATCCACACAAGTCAAGCTGCATATGACTCCCGAACAGTAGCAAAAACATTGTCATTCTTGAGTTCAAACATTAAGGTTTCTTTAGCCTAACAATATCAACAAAATCACACTAAGGGTAGAGGACCCTTGTTAGAGCATCCAGGTTTCTAAAACCAAAAGCAGTTTTGACAGCATTGTTACAAGTATCATAATTTATGGACAGTGGACATTACTAGAATATCATTGCCACACAGTCTAGTGGTCACCAAATATGCTCTAACAAAAAAGCAATTGAAAGAAAACAAACAATAGAAACACAGAGCTTGTAGAAATAACATCAATCAGCCACAGATAACAATGCTGTAACAATACCTAAAATTGTATCATCTTTGGCTTTACCATGTACAAATATAATTCCTCGTTCAAGAAATTTTGTCTCAAAATCTTCTGGCTTTAACTCTGCACACAAGTCAAATCATTATTAAAGTACTGGCATTCATATTTGACATTGTATGAATTATTTTAGGTAAATTTCATAATATACAAATAATTTTATACGTTTAATGCAGAAAAAATAGATAAGTTTATACTGTCAGTCAGGGGTACTTAGTGTAATTCCTGTTGTACTGATACAGACCACACTCATCAATCTTAGTATAATAAAAACTAACACTTCCTTTTGTTGTGTAAAGCAGCTATTGACTTTGTATCAATCATGAGACTGCACCTGCAATGTTTGGTGTCATATAAAATTCTTTGGATGTGAATGACTGTCTACTCAGTATGGCGACCATTGGGAGTAGCATTGAGCTGGTTTAAGACAGAAGCATGCATGGGCTGAAACTTCTTCAATTTTGGGCCTAAACACGGGGCAATAACAGTCTGTGAATGATAACTCTTTAAATTTACTACCTTGTGTTTGGTTTATCAGGCTTGGGGAGCAAAAATGACGTGTCATGAATGAAAAGGGGGCAATGGAATAAAAAAGTTTGAGAAACACTGGTTTAGAATGATTTGTAAAATTTATATTGGCTGCAAATTATTGTTCAGTAAATTTACACCCTTGGAAGATGAAATTTAACCCCGGGGGCAAATTTACACCTGGTTAAGAACCACTGGCCTAGGCAAATACCTTTGCTTTGCTGTTTCTACTGTTAAATTCACTTTGTCCTCATATCTTTAACAAGCACATTAATCCATCCATCATCTGGCACATAGTCTACCCATTTTATTAGATTGCAACCAACCATAAATTAATTGCTTAATCATTTGGGAAGCACTTCCAATTTTAAACTTCATGTCTTGAATGTTTCTACAGAGATGCCTACTGCACTCCAAACTTTGTGATCAGTAGGCAATGTTTTTTAACACTTCACTGAGTTTGATCTTCTAACTATGATTCTTTGTATGTGCTTTGCTAAATTTGCTACTAGATTAAGCAGTAGTGTTTAATGGAAATCAAACTTGGAAATGTTGTGTGCTTTCAAACTGTCCCCATACCTTTGCATTTGCTGCAAACAGCTGAAACCCTGGATTCATTTGTTTTTAACTACGATGTAACTGTGTTTATCATCGTGTTCCACAAAATATTCAAAAAATTGCAGATGAGACATGCAGAAGATGGAGACGCCTATTTTGCTGTCTAGTGGGGATTTCAAATGCTCTGCTAAGCACAGTTTTGTTGGCGCGACTGGTGATTCATGCCTTTGCAGCCTCTTTATGTGTGAATACTCAAACAATCAAGAAGCAATTGTTGCAAGTGCCGCACCGCTTCTGCCACATCACGTGTGAACCAGGCTTAATGGTTTCTAATAAAAGTTGATACTTCACAATAGCAGGCCATGCATTCCACGCATAAATCTGCAATGGTATCATATCTCAATCATATTCTATGCTGACAGCATGGTTATACAGCTACAAAAGCTAGGGATCTTATATTAAATACCTACTCATTATAGCTCAGATCTCTTTAGATCACTGTACACTACTACAGACCCAGTTTGATCATTCTGACTAGAAAGTAAGATGTTGCAGTACTTAACCTTTTTCTTACTTCTACAATAGCAATTCTCAACCATTTTGCTTTAGGGGACAAAATTCAGACCTACAATTTTGTTAGAGAGCCACACAAAAAATATTACCACTTAAGTCAATTGTCACATTTTTTTACTGCACTAATGAAGTCTGTAAAAACAAAATATTAGACATGTTATGTACTGAAAGACTATTAAGAGCCACACAAAGGATGCCTGGGGACTGCATACAGTTCTCAAATAGTGTTTGAAAACCAGTTTAACAAGTAACACTATACTTGCCAGCTACAATGTCACAGCCTTGGAGATGATTAAACCAAAGAAACATTATTGGCTTTCAGATCCATGTTGCAGTCTGGTGTGGTAACTCATAGCGATCGTGTTTAGTTTGCTATAAAGAGCACTGTTTTAGGTACAGTAAGTATATTTGGCAAAACCGTTAGTATCTATGAAGGGACCTGGAGCTACCTCTCAAATGACCATAGCTCTGGCTCCAGTCCTTTAATTTTAGACTGAGCTCTTGCTCATTCTGATTTTTAATTTGAGCTCTGGCTCCAGGCAAAATGCCTAGCTCCGGTGCCCTGCAGCCCTGGTGAAAACAACCATAAATACCAGGCTATTTGGATCAACATTTCAATTGTGAAAATTTCAAACTTGATTGACATGGGTATGTTGACTTCAGCTGTCTTTGATGTGCCTACAAAGATCAGCGGTCATGTTTGATGTCACCGCAAGATGGTGGCTATGTTTAGCTGCAAATTTCACAACAATGAGGCAACCGCCCCATAGACAGTGGATTTTTTTCTGGCCTGACCAGCTGAGAACAAATGTGTTAAAGATTGCACTAGCAACATATTCAAAGTTGCTGAAAAAAATCTTAGAGCAATTATAACTTACTGCCAATGTGCTTCTCCTTTCTCCACCTCAAAACATCAGTCGCCAGTTTTACAGCTGCTTCAACATCACCTTTTCGCCAGTGAATAAAACATAGCACATACATATCATCATTCTCCAAACGAATCAAATCTTCTTCATCAAAGTCAGAAATGATACCTGCACATTTTACAACTAAGCCACTGGTTTGAGAACTTCATAATTTCAAAAAGATTACACAAATCAAATCAAAAGTATAAATATACATCCATATGACAGAAATATTTCATACATCTAAGCTCATTTCTAGTTTTTCCACTTAACACCTTCTGTGCGGTATGAATTCCACACAGTTATTCAGCTGGTGTTGGACAATTTTTAGTTTGTTTTCATTAAACAGCTATACTCACAATTGAATAACTCAAAAAGTACTTGCCCAATTGACCTCAAATTTTCAGGTAAGATACTTTTCCACAAGAACATTCATCTAAAGTTTGGTTGCAAAAGAACAAGCATGTTCAAAGTTATAACGCTCTACTCAACTACTACTGAACCCAAATTAGCACATTACTAGCCACACACACAAAAAATCATTCTGATGTGCTGAGAACAGAGGCTGGTTCATTGGTTGCTCAATTAAAAAATTATTAACTTGCAAAGTTCTTGATACATTGAATTCAAATTTTCAGGCAAAATGCAACAACTGAAGATAATTCTTGCAAATTTTGGTTGCAAAAACTTTAGTTTTGAGAAAGCTATGCTGCTTTACAGAACTACTGCTCGACCTTACTGAATATCATGATAAATCTTTGTAGCCTATGCGCACCTGTAGTTGCGTAACAAAAAGTACCCAACTCGAAAGGTTTTCATTAGAATTACTTCAAATTTTCAGAGGTGATGGGCATAAGTGTTGGAAATTTCTTGGAAGATTATGTGGAAATTTTCTGTGCACAAATACGACTAAAAAGGTTATCCTTATACATGCAACAACTGTCAGGACCTAAGTGTTTTGCAAAAATTGTTGTAGCCTAGGCCTAGCAAATGTTGCTGGATAACAAGCTGCATGACTAAAGAGGTTCTTGCTTATATCACCTAAAATTTTCAAGGATTATGCAGGTAGGTATGGAGAACTTATGATGTCACTCACAAAAAAACAGAAACCCCATACTAACAATTTTTTTTTCATTGCAGACTCGAAGATTTGCCAAGTCTTTTTAAGGGCTTGAACAGCTCTTTGGCACAATCCGCTGAGGAGCTATGCAGTTGGTAAGACAATCGAAAATATGCTTGATTTTAGGCTGATTTCCAAGTATGACATATTTGTATGTTGGCAGCACAGGTGTTAATTAACATTCTAATATTCACATAGCCTATACAATATTAGGATAGAAGGCAAAAAGTTCTTATGATGACACAAGTTAAAACCACTTGAAGCTTTATAAATGGGCAATTCTACGTTAAAGGTACTCTAAGGTTGAAAAAATAAAACCAAAAAATTGAAGCAAACAAGGTGTCAAAATTTCAGGTTTTTAGGTAAAAAATGGTTGTCCTACTAATCAGTAATTGCTTATTATTAAAGAAGGGAAGAGACTTCTTATGACAACACAAGATATAAAAGCAATTAAAGTTTTATCAATTATCTCAACTGTCATTGCGAGGTCACAGATTCTATGTAAACCAACTGCAAAAATGATATGTGGACTGAAATCACTAACATTTGCAGACTCAAAAGTCAGAATGCCACAAGTTTGAAAGTGTAGTCTGGCATGAAAAGCAGGCCTGTAGCCAGTTTTTTTTTATGTTTGGAAGGCAAAATAAACTGTTAGGAGAGCAAGATTTTTGTTTTTATTGAGGTGTATGTTTGAAACAAACCTTTCTGGCCATAAAAAAATTTGGGGGATATAAAAATTTTGAAACATTGCCTCTGAATGCCCCAATAGCTACAGGCCTGGCAAAAGTTCCATATAAATTCCAGCAAGCATGTAGGCTGTTGAATGTAGAAATAGTTTTAGAACATATTTTTTATTCTGATTTATAATAACATATATATTATATAGGTTTTTATCATTTTATGCATGTAAATTATACTTTTGCAAAAGCTGAACTAGTGAAAGCTGCATCACAATAATCAATTTTAACTATAGCCTTCGCACCAAACCAAAAAGGCTGGCAGGCTTGTATTTTTTACAAGTTTCTTGACATGACACAAGTGTTAATCAAGTTGATGAACTGTTGGTTTGAGTCATTTCAATGAATATTTCGTTTTGTGCAATGGTGCTAGTGCTATGAACTGATATGCTTTAAATGTGATGCATAAGTGCAAGCGAATGAAAATTCAGCTGAATTCTACTCCCTATACTACAAGAAACAAAACAAAAAAGTTATATTAAAACAAACTCGTCAAAATTAAAAATTACTAATACTATTTCTTAGATGGCCATCCTTTACACTAGGGGTTCCCCACCTTTTTAGTATCACATACCACTTGGGCAACCTGCATTGTCAATGCGTACCACTTTTTCCAAAACACCTAATTTGATCTTAGTTTATTCAGAAGAATAATATATATCAAAATAATAATAAAATACAACTAAATTTAATAAGATTTTTGTTTTTGTTTACCTTCCACCAGCTGGTCGATGCGTGGTGAAAATTTGCTAACAGCACCTCAAAAGTCATAATGTTATGAAACAATAGGAATAGCAGGTTACAGGAAAATTTATTTATTTAGAAGCAAATCCACATATAAAAACTACATAACTATGAATCTAGGTTTTTGTGAAAAAATTAAAGTTACTTGGGTACCACCTGGGAGACCACGTAGACGTACCGTTAGTGGTACACATACCACAGGTTGGAAACCTTTGCTCTATAAAAATTCATAAAAATAAAAAAAATCAGATTTAAATTTTAAAAATCTGATTTATTTATTTTGAAAAAGGCTGTGGCTACAGTACAGAAATGCCCGTGGATCTTTAAATTTGAAACCTTATTTGACCACCACTTGTAACGTGACAGTAACGCAAGAAGATAATGCAATAGGCTTGGTAGAAACAAGCAGAAGTAAATGCAAAAGGTACCTCTAAAACTTAACCCTAACCTAATCCTAACCCAACGCTAACCTAACACTAACCTAACGCTTACTCTTACAAACCCCTAAACCTAACACCTAAAGCAAAAGTTTGGAAAGTTTTTAAAAAAGCAAAGAAAACTGGTCCCACGAATTGAAATGTGCAAGCAGTCACTATTACGAAAACGTAAGGTGACAAGGTGAGAGGCAAACCAAAAACCATTGCAATAGCAGATGTGAAAAATATCTGCTCCGTTACTGGGACGATGACACTTGAGTAACAAACTGACCACATCATGCGAGGCGGTACGGTAGAATTAGTTTTGAAAAAAGATCTATGGGTGGTTCCGTAGCCACTTCCTTTAAAACAATCATAACTTTTGTCAACCCTGGTCTGTATACATTATTTGCATATAGTATCTTCTATTGCATTTAGAACTAACTAACAAAACAAAATGCTTAAACTTAAAGTATGCAATAAATACCTTGTACGATATTTTTTATTTGGCTTCTGAATTGCAGAACTTGTGCATTTTCATCCATCATAAAAATTAAACAAACAGGAGAAGAACTTCAACAGTTGTTTAAATTGCAGTACTTTTGTATGGAATATATCTCCATAGGCCTACTACACTTGTCTGAATGAAAGCATACAGTATTTATGAACATACCATCTTACGCCAACCATATTGGCTCAGTAAGGATCAGCAGGGTCAGTACCACCAGTGAGTGTAGGGTTGTACCTCCAGCATAGGGATTGATTTATAAAACAACTGTTTGTAGCTCCAGCATAGGGGTTGATTCAGAAAGCAACCGTTTTTACTTCCAGTGGTGTAGGGATGGCTTGAGAAAGCAATTGTTGTTAATACCTCAAGCGTAGAGAGCTGATTTAGAAAGCAAGTGTTTGTACCTCCAGCATGGGCATGATGTCAGCAGGTTAATTTAATTCTGATAGTTTTTATTTATTTATTTTTTGCAATAACAGTTTCTTTGCCGTTGACACTCACTGCACCCGAGTCAAGTTCATTCACTGTTCAGGTGCCTTGCAGCGTGACGACAGATGAGGACTGGTCGACTCATTTGCATCAGCTTAAGGCCGGCCTTGCTTTACAATAAAAATCAACCACCTATGCTGGAGGTACAAACAGTTGCTTTCTAAATCAACTCCCTACGTTGGAGGTACAAACTCAAAGCTGTTTCTTTCTAAAGCCATCCCTGTACTGGACGTACAAACATGCTTTCTAAATTAACTCCCTAAGGAGGTACAAACTATTGCTTTCTAAAGGCATCCCTAATCCCTATGCTGAAGTTACAAACACTAAACAGTTGCTTTGTAAATCAACTCCCTATGCTGAAGATACAAACAGTTGCATTCTTAAGCCACCCCCCCTACATTGCAGGTACAAACAGTGGGTCTCGTCAAGTTTAAGCCCCATTCCTACTATTCTCACCACTCGTCGCTCACTGCCTCTCAGCGCCTCCAGGCGCACAAAGAGAATGCTCTCACAGAAAGAGCGCGTTGGAACCGAAGGGCTCGCTTGGTGACAAGCATTGCATTGTAAAGAGAAAAACGCTCTCATAGAAAGAGCGCATCGAAAGGAAATGCTCGGTTAGGCGTTATTGCCCAAAAATAACGTCGGCAACTCAGTAAAAATAACGTCGGCAACTCAGTAAATCACTTTAGCAAGGTGCAAGAAAGTTTAGCAAACTTATCACAAAATAATGCACGACATGTTGGAGATTTAAAACAACGTAGGCTGCATATACATTTTACATAAACAGCATTCCTGCACTGAAATACGAAGTTGGCAAGCTGTGGTTATTTGTCGTTTTGTTCACCTAACAGCGTTCCTGCTTTGAAATGCGAACGTCGTTTTGAACATCACCAAACTCCCCACAAAATTTATACGACGGGTTGCGGACTTCCACACAAGGTTGGCTGGAACAGGATTCCTGCACTGAACTGCAAAGTTGGCAAGCTGTGGTTACTCGTCGTTTT